>Ga0302326_10001832_pt1 | contig 52998 bp, 46 predicted proteins | sample Palsa_T0_3_FD_202264 | JGI IMG/M metagenome (GOLD analysis project Ga0302326, IMG submission 202264) | Peat permafrost microbial communities from Stordalen Mire near Abisko, Sweden - Palsa_T0_3 | ecosystem: Environmental > Terrestrial > Soil > Palsa > Peat permafrost | place: Sweden: Abisko...
TCCCGATCATCGCCGCCACCTCCCGGGACCTGATCCGCGGCGTGCCGCTGCTGCCGCGCGAGGGCGCTGTCGCGCTGGGCATGTCCGAGTTTGAGTGCGCCCGGCGGGTCACCCTGCCGTGGGTCGGCGCCGGCATCGTCGGCGCCATCGTGCTCGGCCTCGGCCGGGCGCTGGGCGAGACCATCGCCGTCGCCATGGTCTGCGGAGTCGCACTGGGCGCGCTCCCCACCAACCTTTACGCCGCGATGAGCACGATCGCGGCCAACATCGTGCAGAACCTCGACACCGCGATCACCGATCCGCTCGACATCCGCGCCTTCGCCGAGCTGGGCCTGATGCTCATGGTGATCACCCTGACGACGAACGTGATCGCGCGGCTGCTGGTGCGGCGGGTCTCCGGCACCGCCCTTCCGGTGGGCAGGGGGCTGTAACGATGAGCGGGACAAGCAGCGCGTCGCCGGCCTCCGCCCCGCCGCCCGGCCCGGTCGCGGCCGGCCGGGGGGACGCTGCCAACTGGCCGCGGGTGCCGGTTCGCAGGAAGGTCGCCAACCTCGTCTTCTGGGCCGCCTGCTTCGTCGGCCTGGCCTTGGTCGTCGGTCCCGCGATCTGGCTGGCCGCCGGGGTGGTGGTGCGCGCGGTCCCGCACTTCCAGTGGAGCGTGCTGACGACGAACACCTCGGCCGGCGACGCAGGAGGGCTGAAGCAGGCCATCCTGGGCACGCTCCTGATCACCGTGGGAGTGCTGATCATCGGGGGCACCGTCAGCATCCTGACCGGGCTGTACCTGGCCGAGTTCGCGGTCGGCAGGCACCGCAGCTTCCTGCGCGGCGGCTACGAGGTGCTGGCCGGCATCCCCTCGATCGTGCTGGGCTTCGTCGGCTTCATCACGCTGGTGATCGGCCTGCACTGGGGGTTCGGCCTGCTGCCCGCGGTCCTGGTGCTCTCGGTGGTCACGATCCCGTACATCACGAAGGCGACGGAGACCTCGCTGGCCCAGGTGCCCTCGTCCTACCGGGAGGGGGCGGAGGCGCTCGGGATGCCCATCGGCTGGACGCTGCGCAAGGTCGTGCTGAAGTCCGCCCTGCCGGGGATCGTGACCGGGCTGCTGGTGGCCATCGCGATCTCGGTCGGCGAGACCGCGCCGCTGCTGTACACCGCGTTCTGGAGCGACACGAACCCGACGCTCGCGCTGACCCACTCGCCGGTCGCCTTCCTTACCTACGCGATCTTCAGTTTCTGGAACGTCGGAACAGCCTCTGGGGCGATCCTGTCCTACGACGCCGCGCTGATCCTGCTGGTCTTCGTGCTGCTGATCATCATCGTGGGACGGGTGATTTCTTCGATCTCCCGGCGAAATGCCGAGTGACCGCGGCGCGCAAGGCCAGCAAGGAACCGGTACTTGCCGAGGGCGGGCCGGTTCTCGCGGATGGCCGGAGGACCGATGCCGCCGGTGACGGCGCCGCCAGCTCCGCCCGTGGCGATTCTGTCGCGGAGGGTGCCGGCGGGGAGGGTGCCGGCGGGGAGGGTGCCGGCGGGGAGGGTGCCGCCGGGGAGGGTGCCGCCGGGGAAGGTGCCGCCGGGGAAGGTGCCGCCGGGCAGCACAGGGGGCCGGCCAGGGTGCTCGCCGACCGGATAGCGGCGGCCCTGGTGCACCATGAGCCCGGCTGGCGGCTGCCCAGGCACACCGCCCTCGCACGGCGCTACGACGCCAGCACGGCGCAGATCGACGCAGCGGTCCGGGAACTGACCGCGCGCCACCTGGTCCGCCGCCTGCCGGACGGGCAGCTGTACCGGGCCAGCCCGGCCGAGTACCTGATCACCCTGGGAGGGTCGCCTCGGCTCGCCTCGCAGCTCGACCCGATGGGCGCCAAGATCGCCTGCCGGAGCCGGCAGGTGTCCTGGCGCCGGGTGCCCGAGGACATCGGGTGGGTGCTCGGCGTGCGCCCCGGCGACCCGGCCTGCGTCGTGCGACTGCTGTGGACAGCCGACGGGGAGCCCGCCGCGCTCGCCACCACCTACCTGGCCAGGCACGTCGTCGGCCAGCCCGCCGAGCGCGACGCCGCGGCGCTGGCCGCGCTGGCGGCGTTGCCGCTGCTGGCGACGCCCGCCCCGCCCGCCGCGGACGACGCGGACGACGCGGACGACGCGGACGCCGCGGACGACGCGGACGACGCGGACGACGCGGCGGCACCGGCCGAAGACAAGGGGGCGGCCTTCACGCCGCGCGCGCTGTACGTCGAGATGCAGCCGCCGCCGCCCTCGGTCGCCAGGAGCCTCCGGCTCTCGACCGGCCAGTCGGCCGCCGTGGTCACCGTGCGATTCGACGATCCTGCCGAGGGCCGGCCGGCCGCCCTCACGGTCACCGTGCTCCGCCCCGACCTGTTCAGGATCGTCGTCGAGTCGCCCGCCGGCCTGGACGCCGACGGATCTGAAGGTAGTTTCCCAGGTGCCTGGACACACGGCCTGCAGGACTGGGAACCTTGACCCGAAATGCCCGGCCCCGCAGCCACCGCGGCGGAGCGCGCACCGCGGCGCGCTCGCTACCTGATTCCGGTGGGCACTCCCCGGCGCGGTGACGTCGTCGCGGCCATTGCCGTCGTCGTACTGCTCGCGCACTTACTCTTCGCCCAGCTCACGATCGCGCTATCGGTCCTGCTGGCTGCGGTCGGCAGGGTCAGCAGATGGCGGCCGCAGTGGCTGGCGGTCCCGGCTGGCGCCGGCCTGATCTGGGTGCTCGCGATCGGCCCGGCCGCGGCCCTGGCAGGCTTCATCGCCGGGCCCCGGCAGGTGGCGGCCTACCTTGGCGGCATCGCCGGGAATCCGGGTCGGCTGCTGCACCTGGGCGCGGCGTTCACCGGGCTGGGCCAGTGGCTGCCCAGGCAGTTGCCGCTGGCACTCGTCCTGGCCGCGGCAGAAGCGGCGGCGGCGCGGTGGCTGAGCTGGCTGCACACCGACGAGCAGTCCGCTGCGCCACCGCGGCCAGGGCTGGTGGCGGCGGCGCGGCGGCGGTACGCGGCTGCAGCCGTCCGGTCCGGCGGCGTCGTCACCAGGGATGGCGGCACCCTCGGGATCGACCAGGCGGACGGCGGCCGCGCGGCCGTCTCCTGGCGCGCGGCAAGCGGCGGCGTCCTGGTCGTCGGCGCGCCGGGGCCAGCCACGTGCGGGCCGGCCACGTCCTGGCCGGCCACGCCCCGGCCGGCCACGCCCGGGCCAGGCACGCCCGGGCCAGCCACGCCCTGGCTGGCCACGCCCCGGCCGGGACCGGACGCGACCAGCTTCCAGCTCGTGCACGCGGCGATCAGGCGGCGCAAGCCAGTCGTCGCCGTCGACCTGACCGGGAGCCCGTGGCTGGCCGGGTCGCTGGACGCCGTGTGCGGCGCGGCGGACGCCCGGCTCTACCAGTTCGGCGAGGCCGGTCCGGCATGCTACGAGCCGCTGCGCGGCCGCGATCCGGTCCGCGCTGCCGCGATCGCGGCGGGGATGCTCGACTGGACCGGAACCACCGATCAGCACCGGCGCGCTTGCGCCGCCTACCTGGGTGACGTCTTCGCCGTGCTGGCCATCGCCCCCGGTGACCCGCGCGAGCCGGTGCTCGACGACGTCCGGCGCCTGCTGAGCCCGGCCGCGCTGCGGGCGCGGCTAGGCCACGTGCCCGGCTACCATCCGCAGGCCGGCCCGCTCGCCGACCGGGTCGCCGCGTCGGCGAGCCTGATCGAGGCCGATCCCGCCGCGCTGTCGGCCCTTGCCGCGGCGCTCACCGCGCTGCGGGGCTCGGCGATCGGCCGCTGGCTTGGCCCGGGCAGCGAGCGCATCAGCCTGGGCCAGGTAGTGCGCGAACGAGCGGTCGGCCTCTTCACGCTGGACAGTGGCGCGCACGGCCCGTCCGCCGCCATGATCGCCCGGCTGGTCGCCTTCGACGCGATGACCCTCTTCGCCGAACTGGCTGACATCCCGGTGAGCGGGGACGGCCTCGCCTGGTTCAACGGATGCGAGACGCTGGACCGGGCCGCCGTCGCGGAGCTGGTAGCCCGCGGCGCCCGGGCCGGCATGACCGTCCTGCTCACCACCACGTCGGAGTCTGCGGCAGTCAGCATCGCCGGGGAAGTCAACGTGGTCGCCATCCACCAGCTGGCCGATCCGGAGGCCGCCGGGCGGCTAGCGGCTCTCACCGGCGCCACCGGGGGCGGGCCGGTTCCGCCGGCCGCGGGCGTCCCGCCTGGCCCGCCGGTACCTGCTGGGGGCGTCCCGTTCGGCCAGCCCGTGGTGCCTGCTGGGGGCGTCGCGCTCGGCCAGCCTGCAGTACCTGGCGGCGGCGCTGGGCTTGCTCCGGCCGCGGTGCCCGACTGGGCGCGGCGGATGCCCGCCCGGCCCGCTACGGGCTCGGCAGCCGGCCCCGGATCGGCTGCCGCGGTACCGGGACCGGCGGGGGATCATCCGTTCGGAACAAAAGGCAGTCCGGTGGTGACAGCAGACTCACTTCTGCGCCTCCGCGAAGGCGCGTTCATGCTCGTGGTGAGGGGTCCTGAGCGGCGGGTCCTGCCGCGGTGCCAGTCCGTGCTCGCGCGCATCCCCGGGAGGCCAGCATGACGGCAGCGCCGGATGGCAGCGGTCGCGGCGGGGCCGGCCCGGCCGCCCGCGCGCTCCCCTGGGTGCCGGAACGGGTCGGCGGCCGGACGGCCGTTCCTGACGGCGCGCGCGTCCGTGGCGACCGGGTGTACATCGGCTGGCAGTACGGGCTGCTGCAGCACGATCCTGGCCCGCCGCCACGGCGGCCGGTCCCGCCTGAGGCGGAGCAGATCAACCCGGGCTGGCTGGCGGCACAGCGCCGCGAGGAGGACCGGCTGAACCGCCCGCTGAGACTCGCCTGCGGCGCGTCGGTGGCGATGGCGGCCCCGCTGCTCGCGCTCTGCTGGCTCGGTGCGCTGAACGCGGCGCTGACGGGGCTGGGGGTCATCGCCTGCCTGGTCGCCGCGGTCCGCACCGGGTGGGCGGTCTGGGCCGGCCAGCGGGACCTGTCCGCCCGGGTCGAGGAGGAGCGACAGCGGGTCGAGGTGATCCGTGCCGCGCAGCAGCGCACGCTGGTGACGTGGCAGGAGACGCACGCTCGGCGGTTCAGGGAGTGGCAGTCGCGCCGGGACGCTTTTGACCGGCAGCTGAACTGGTACGCGGTGTCCCTGCCTGCTGACGTCGACCGGGTGGACGTGGCCGGCGGGACCCTGTCCGGCTGGTCGGCGATGCTCACGATGATCGCCGCTCCCCGGCTTGAGGCGGGCGGCGAGGTCACCGTGCTCGACCTGACCGAGGGCGGCGTGGCGCACGACCTGCTCGCGGTGGCCGGCCGGTCCGGGATCGAGCCGCTGGTCTGGGTCCTGCCCAGGGACCTGCCCAGGCTCGACCTGGGCTGCGGCCTGAGCCGGGACGCCTTCGCCGACCTGCTGGCCACCACGGTGAGCGTCGGCGGGCAGCCCGGCGTCGCCGCTGATCCGTCCAACGACAACGCGATCCTGGACCGGGTGCTCGACGTGCTCGGCGACGGGGCCGCGGTCGCCCAGGTCACGGCCGCGCTGCGGGCGCTGGCGCAGGTCGGCGATCCGCGCGCGGACCTGAGCGCCGGGCTGCTCAGCGCGGACCAGCTTGCCCGGATCACCGCGCTGTTCGGCCGCGGCGCGTCGGACCGGGTGGTGATCGACCGTGCGTGGGCGCTCGAGTCCAGGCTGCGCAAGCTGGAAAGCCTGGCGTCGGCGCCGGTGCCGCTGGCGCCCAGCAGGCTGCGGGTAGCGTGGCTGGACCGGCGGGCAGGAGCGTTCGGCAACAAGGTGCTGAGCACCTACATGACGGCCGCCATGACGCAGCTGCTCCGGCAGTCGCCGGCCGCGGAGCCCGGCCAGTGGTGGCAGCACACCCTGTGCGTGCTCGGCGCCGAGAAGCTCGCCGGCGACGTGCTTGACGGGCTCTGCGACGCATGCGAGGGGTCAGGGACCGGGCTGGTCGTCGCGTACCGCTCCATTCCCGCACACGTGAAAGAACGGCTTGGCCGGGGGAACGCGGCGGTCGCGTTCATGCGGCTGGGGAACGCCGAGGACGCGAGGACCGCCAGTGAGCAGATCGGCACCGAGCACCGGTTCGTGCTCAGCCAGCTGACGGACAGCGTGGGCACCTCGGTCACGGACACCGGCGGCGATTCCTACACGAGCACCGTCGGCACGGCGGACTCGGTAGCCGACTCGGCGTCCTGGACCGTCACCGCCGGGCGCAGCAGGGGCCGCGGCCGCAGCCGTCAGGACGCGCTCGCGCCGTTCGGGCACTTCACCGGGTCGGCGAGCCGGGACTCAAGCTACTCGCGCGCTGAGTCCGACTCGCGTTCGCTCACCGAGGGCATCAACGAGAGCACTGCCTGGGGCCTGAGCACGTCCCGGGCTGTCGGCGGGAACGAGTCGCTGGCCAGGACGAGCCAGCGCTGCCGCGAGTTCCTGGTCGAGCAGCACGAGCTGCAGCAGCTGCCGCCCAGTGCCATGATCGTTTCTTACGCTGCGCGGGAAGGGCGGCAGGTGGTGCTTGCCGACGCGAACCCCGGCATCATGGCGCTGCCGACCGCCACCCTGGCCAGCCTGGAAGACGCGCGCCGGGCGCCGGAGACCGTGGTGCCCGTCGGCGGCTGGCCGGTCCGCGTCGCCGGTCCCTGGTCGCCCCCTGCCGCCGCCGCCGCTGCCGCCGCCGCTGGCGTCGCTGGAGCGGGGGCGGCAGCGCCTGAGGCTGGCCAGCGGCCAGGATCCGGTCCGCAGCCGGGACGGCTGCCCTGGCCACCGCCAGGCAGGGATCCAGGCGCGGCGCCTGCCCGCGGGCCCGGCGCGGTACCTGCTCGCTGGTCCGGCCCTGGCCAGCAGCCGCCGCCAAACCTCGGCCCGCCGCCCGAGCGCCTGGACTGGCGGACCTACCGGCGCTGATCGCGGTCCTGCCGTAGCCGCTGGCAAGGCCGCGAAGGGGGGCGCAGCGCGCTCGCGGGGAGCCCGCACTCGCCAACCGGGTGGCATCAGGGGCGCAGGACTGGTATGCACACATGGTGGGCGGAAGCTCGGGAATCGGGGGTGGCACGGCCGGGCCGTGGTACCGGGTACTGGCAATCACGCCCAACGGCAGCGGCCACGGCTCCGCGGAACATGACTACGTCTCGATCCTGCCCGCAGCGCTCTACGCCGCCACGCACCGCCGGCCGTTCATCGGCGGGTGGCTTTCTCGCGGCGGCGGGGCTCCGCTTGAGCTGATCACCAACGCGGGACCGCTGCCGGCCCCACCCGCTGCCTTCGGCCGGGCCGGGCACCTGGCCGGGCACCTGGCCGGGGACCGGGCCGGGGACGCGCTGCCGGATCAGCCTGCCCTTTCTTCCGGCGCCGGCCGGGCGGTGGAGCTGCTGTTCCCCTGCGGTGCCCGCGGCGTGCCGATACCCGATGACTGGCTTGCCGACTTCGACCGGCTCGTCTGGGCACCGTGCCCGGCCCGGCAGGCCCCGCCGCTGGCCGCGGATCGCGGTCAGCGGGGCCGGCACCGCGCCGCGCCGGCCGGTGCCGAGCCCGGCCAGCCGGGCGAGGTGTGGGCGACGCAGCGCCCCGGCCCGGGCGAGGGCTACGTGCCGCTGTTCGAGTCAACCCTGGTGTCCCTGATGACCAGGCCGTTCGGCTGGCTGGTAGTGGCGGAGCCGACCGACCTCATCGACGCGGAGATCGCCGAGCTGCGCACGCAGCTGAACGTGCTCCGCCGTTACGACGAGGAACGTGCTCGGCTCGATGTCGAGCGTTCCGAACGCCGTCTTGCCGAGCTTGATGCCTTCCGCGAGGCGGGGCTGTGGAACGTGCGGGTGCTCGCCGGAGCTGCCAGCGAGGAGGAACTCAGCCTGCTCGCCCCGGTGCTCGTCGGCTCGGTAGGCCTGGCCGGCCACCCGTACCGGCTGCGCAGCGCCGAAGGGGTGCACGAACTTGCCGACGCGCTCGTGGTCAAGCTGTCGGACGAGCGGGACGGCTGCCAGGTCCCGTTCGCGGCTACGGCCGGCGCGCTGGCAGCGCTCACCGGGCTGCCCAGCGGCGAGGTGCCGGGCGTCCGGGTACTTGACCACGGCTGCTTCGACGTCACCAGCGAGACCCGGGAGGCGCCGGCCATCGACCTCGGCGAGATCCTGGACGGCCAGGACCGGCCGGTCGGAACCTTCCGGGTGCCGCTCGCCACGCTGAACCGGCATGCCCTGGTGGCCGGCGCGACCGGCGCAGGCAAGTCGCAGACGGTCCGGCACATGCTGGAGCAGCTGACCCTGGCTGGCGTTCCGTGGCTGGCGATCGAGCCGGTCAAGTCCGAGTACGCCGCGATGGCCGGTCGCATCGGGGCAGCCGGGCAGGTGACGGTGATCAATCCAGCCGACCCCAGCGCAGTACCGCTTTCGGTGAACCCGCTGGCCCCGGAGCCCGGTTATCCGGTGCAGTCCCACATCGACATGGTCCGTGCCCTGTTCCTGGCCGCCTTCGCCGCCGACGAGCCGTTTCCGCAGATCATGGCGCAGGCGCTGCAGCGCGTCTACGCGGCATGCGGCTGGGACGTCGTGACCGGAGCTGGCGTGCCCGGTGCGCCGGCCGGGCCGGTCGTCCCGACGCTGGCCCAGCTGCAGCGGGCCGCGCTCGAAGTGATCGATGACGTGGGCTACGGCCGGGAGCTGCAGGCTGACGTCCGCGGCTTCGTCGATGTGCGGCTGCGGTCCCTGCGGATCGGCTCGGCGGGCAGGTTCTTCGAGGGCGGGCATCCGGTGGACGTCGGCGAGCTGCTCCGGCGAAACGTAGTGCTCGCGATCGAGGACGTGGCCAACGACGAGGACAAGGCGTTCCTGATCGGCACGTTGATCATCAGGATCGTGGAGCACCTGCGGCTGCAGGCCCGCGGCGCGGAACCCGGCCACGCGCTGCGCCAGGTCATCGTGATCGAAGAGGCGCACCGCCTGCTGCGTGCGCAGCGGGAAGGAGCAAGCGCGCACGCGGTCGAGCTGTTCGCCAGCATGCTCGCGGAGATCCGGGCGTACGGCGTCGGGATCGTGGTGGCCGAGCAGATCCCCGCCAAACTGGTCCCCGACGTAGTGAAGAACACCGCGCTGAAGATCCTGCACCGGCTGCCGGCCCAGGATGACCGGCAGATGGTGGGCGCGGCCATGAACCTGGACGCTGACCAGTCCCGGCAGGTGGTGTCGCTGGAGCCCGGGGTGGCCGCGGTCTTCGCCGACGGCATGGACCGCCCGCTGCGGATCCGGGTGCCGTGCGGCGAGGAAAGGGAACGGTCCGGCGGCCAGGCCGTCCCGGCGCCCCCGGTCAGCGGCAGGCGCTGCTCGGCCTGCGGCCCGGTCTGCGTCACCGAGCGAGCCTGCAGCCTGCTCGAGCTCCGCTCGGCCGACCTGCTTGCCGGGTCGCCCGATGACGCCTGGCTGCGGGTCTGGACCGAGGCGCTCGTTCTCGCCTACCTCACCAACCGCGGGCTTCCGCTGGTCCCGGCGGCACTGCGGCAGCGGTGGGCGGGGCTGCCCGCGCGGCTGCGCGAGTGCCTGCTCGCGACGGTCGTCGACACGGCCATGGCGGGCCGTGCCCTGACCGTGCGCTCCTTCTATGATCCGGAACGCCTGGTGGCCGCCGCCGCCGTCACCGCACGGCAGATGCTCGACGGCGGGAAAGGCGCCGGGACCCAGGCCGGCCAGGAGTGGGTGATCCCGCAGCTGCGCTGGCTGCACGAGATCGACCGGGCGTACCCGCTGCACGGTGATCCGCCTGACGTGTTCGCGCCCGCGCCGCGGCTCGACTTCGCGCTGGCCGGAGTGGCGGACCGGCCGGACGTCCGCATCGGGCAGCGGGTCCGTGGCCTGCGCAGGCATCCGCTGTCGATGGAGCTGCCGCGCAACCGGCTGCCGGCCTGGAACGTCCTGCTCGGTGAGGATGACCAGCGCGGCTTCGTCGAGGATCTGGAAAGCATCGTGATCGGCGTGAGCCACCGCAGCCAGCTGCGCCAGGTCGCCGGCGAGATGGGGATTTCTGGCTGGCTGGAGACGGTGCTGTCCTGGCCGCGCCGTTTCATCGTCGGCGCTTGACGACGGCGAGCCTGCTAGCACGGCGGATGCGCACCCTGGGACGTGGGCGGATCCTTCGTGATCAAGGCGGCGCGGATGTATCGATGCGATCCCGCTGCCGGATAGCATCGGCGGCCATGGGGAAGCTTCCGCTGCGCGCGCGTCTCGCGACGACGATCGGCGGCGCGGCGGGACGGGCCTCGCGGCTGGCCGGCCGCGGCGACGGGTCGGTGATCGGCGGCGTGCTGAGCCTGCGGGTCGAGCCTGACCTGCTCAGGCTGCTGGCCGTCGACCGTCAGATCGTGCTGGTGACGGGCACCAACGGCAAGACCACGACCACCCGGCTGATCACCGCGGCGCTTGGCGTGCTGGGCCAGGACGTCGCTTCCAACGCCTTCGGCGCGAACATGGAGGCGGGGCTTGCCTCCGCGCTCGGCCAGGCGCGCGGGGCGCCGTTCGCGGTCCTGGAGGTCGACGAGAAGTACATGCCGGCCATGCTGAGAGCGACGAGTGCGCGGGTAGTGGCGCTGCTGAACCTGAGCCGCGACCAGATGGACAGGGCCGCGGAGATCTGGATGGTGGCCAGGCGATGGCGGGAGGCGCTCGCCGTCGCGCCGAACTGCCAGGTGATCGCTAACGCGGACGACCCGCTCATCGCCTGGGCGGCGGGCGCCGCGCCGCGGGTGACTTGGGTGGCGGCCGGCCAGCGCTGGCACGAGGATTCCTGGTGCTGCCCCGAATGCGGTTCGCACCTGCGCCGGGACGAGCTCGGCTGGCGGTGCGGTGAGTGCACCTTCCGCCGGCCGTCGGCGAGGTGGGTGCTCGACGGCGGCTCGGTGGTCGACTCGGCCGGCCGGGTCAGCGAGCTGTCCCTCGCGCTGCCCGGCCGGGCGAACCGCTCCAACGCCGTGATGGCGCTGGCCGTGGCGGACTTCTTCGGGGCTGACGTGGACCAGGCACTGCCCAGGCTCCGCCAGGTCACATCGGTGGCTGGCCGCTACACGCAGATCACCCGGCGCGGGCGGCGGGTCCGGCTGCTGCTCGCCAAGAACCCGGCTGGCTGGCTGGAGGCGTTCGACGTGCTGGCGGGCGGCCGCTCGCCGGTCATGCTGGCCGTCAACGCGCAGGCGCCGGACGGCAGGGACACCTCGTGGCTGTGGGACGTGGACTATCGTGGCCTGCGCGGCCGGGCGGTGTTCGTCACCGGCCAGCGGCGGCTCGATCTGGCGGTCAGGCTAGAGGCCGATCAGGTGGCGTTCGAGCTGGCCGACGGCATAGACGAGGTGGTGGACCGAGTACCGCCAGGCGACCTGGACGTGGTCGCGAACTACACGGCGTTCCAGCAGATCCGGTCTGTCGTGGGCCGGACAGACTGAGGCCGGACAGACCAGGCCGGACAGGCCACGCCGGACAGGCCAGGCCGGACAGGCCAGGCCGGACAGGCCAGGCCGGACAGGCCAGGCCGGACAGGCCAGGCCGGACAGAGCGAGGAGGCGAGCTGGTGGCGGTGCGACCGGGCTCGGGGCAGCCGGCCGGAGGCAAGCCAGGCCCCGGGAGCCTGCGGATTGTCTGGGTCTACCCGGATCTGCTCAGCACCTACGGGGACCGGGGCAACCTGCTGGTACTGATGCGGCGGGCCTGGCTGAGGGGCATCGATGCCGAGTCCGTCGAGGTCAACTCGGATGAGCCGGTGCCCCGGCAGGGCGACATCTACCTGCTTGGCGGCGGCGAGGACCTGCCGCAGATCCTTGCCGCGCGGCGGCTTCGCGACGATGGCGGCCTGGCGAGTGTCGCCAGCTTCGGCGCGGTCATCTTCGCGGTATGCGCTGGCTACCAGCTGCTCGGGACGGAGTTCGGCGGGGCGGAGGGCCAGCCGGTCGACGGCCTTGGCATCCTGGACACCAGCAGTAGCCGGGGCGAGCGCCGCGGAGTCGGCGAGATCGTCGCCGACGTCGATCCCGCGCTCGGCGTGCCCCGCCTTACCGGGTTCGAGAACCATCAGGGCGTCACCAGGCTCGGTCTGGGCGCCCGCCCGCTGGCGAACGTGACCGTCGGCGTCGGCAACGGAGACGGCACCGAGGGCGCCTACGCTCACCGGGTGCTCGGCACCTACTTGCACGGCCCGGCGCTCGCGCGTAACCCCGGCCTGGCCGACCTCCTGCTCAGCTGGGCGGCCGGGCCTCTCGAGCCGCTGAATGGCGCCGACGAGGAATGGGCCAGGCAACTGCGCGAGGAGCGGCTAGCCGCCGTGTCTAGCTAACCGGGTCAGTAGACCAGCGCCTGCGCGTCGTCGGCGATGATCTCCGCGACGAACGTGGACGCCCCGGCGATGCGTATCCCGGTGATGACGTCTTCTTCGGTGATCTCCCTGCGGGAGGCACACTGGGTGCACAAGGTGACGGCGCCAGCCGCGAGGACGCCGGCCAGCAGGTCCCCGAGCGGTACGGCATAGGGGAGCCGCACGTCGTCGGCACGGTCGGGTAGCGCGAACCAGGAGGCCTCCCCGGTCAGCCACAGGGACACGTCAAGCCCGGCTGCGGCTGCCGTCGCGGCAACGGTGAACGCCTGGTTGCAGCGTTCTGGGTCATCCTTACCCGCGGTGACCTTGACGACCAGAGAGCGAAAGGGCATGGCCGAACCCTAACCCGGCCCCGGGTCGGCCCGGCGTGGCAGCCCGGAGGGCGTCCCGGTCTTGCCTAGACTTCCCGATATGCCGGGCGTGATCAGCGGGATTCTCCTGGTGGCGGTGTTCGCCACGGTGGCAGTGTTGTGCGCGATCCTGGCCGTGTGCCTGGTCGGCGCGAGTTCAGCGCGCAAGGGCTCCTAACGTCGCCGCGCTAGCGTCGCCGCTCGATCGGCTGCCGGGGCGGCTGGCGTCGCTGCGGCAGGGTTCCGGCCCTGCGGCACCTGTCGGCTGCCGGTCGCCCTACCCTGTGCTGCATGGACAATGAGCCGCATCCCAGCCTCGGTCCGCTGCTTTTCCTGCTCGGTCGGTGGGAGGGGGCCGGCGTCGGCGGCTACCCCACGATCGAGAGCTTCAGATTCGGCCAGGAGATCTCGTTCAGCCACAACGGAAAGCCGTACCTCATCTACGCGAGCCGGACCTGGCTGCTGGACGACGAGGGCAGGATCGGCCGGCCGCTGGCGATGGAAACCGGGTTCTGGCGTCCTCAGCCGGACAACCAGGTGGAGGTCCTGCTGGCGCATCCGACCGGGTTCGCCGAGATCTACCTTGGCGAGATCACCGGAACGAAGATCGAGATGGCGACCGACGTCGTCGTCCGGACGTCCTCGGCGAAGGAGGTCAACGCGGGCCGGCGGCTGTACGGGCTGATCGGGGCCGACCTTGGCTATGCCTACGACATGGCTGCCGTCGGCCAGCCGCTGCAGGCGCACCTGTCCGCTCAGCTCAAGCGCGCGGGGGATGCGCCATAGGCGCGCGACGCGATAAGGGTGCGTAAGCGCGAGAAATGAGGTCTCATGGGCGCGACGAGTTTCGGTTAGACTGGCTAGATGAGTTTCGCTTAGATCAGCTTTCGCCGAGCCAGTAGTTGTCGAACGACGAGCCGTTCAGGACGGTCGGCCGGGCGATGACGGCATGGCTGACGTAGCCTACCTGCTCGATCTTAACGCGGTCCCAGTAGCTGGACCTGATCCCGCCAATGCGGCCGGAACCGTTGGTGATCGAAATACCAGAGAAGCCCAGCGCGCCATAGTCGGCCAGCGAGGACTGCACATTGGTGCCGCTCTGGACAAGGGTGGGCGCCTCGCTAATGACCTCGGCTGAGTTGCGCTGGCAGGCAGAGCCGTCGCACGTCTGGTACACCGTGAAGTACCGGCCGTCGGTGTTGTCCTTGACCTCCATCCGGTACTCACCGGACGCCCGGATGAACCTGACCGACGCGGTGACCGAGTCCCCGGGGTGGATCGCGATCGTGCTCGCCCGCTCTGGCCGGGGGAACACCTCTCGCCAGGCGAAGTACTGGGCGGTCGTCCCGGCGCAGTCAGCCTCGATGCCGTCCTGCTCCACCGTCCCGCTGGTGTAGCCGTCAAGGCCGACCCAGTGCGAGGAGTACGTGCCGTCGGTGCCCGGGGAGACGGCGCAGTTGAGGAACGGCACGAAGAACGTCGCGATGACCCGGCGGAACTTCTCCTCCTCGTTCCTGCCGACCGCGTAGCCTGCCCAGTTCTTGGAGCCCACGGTCCGGATGTTGGCGACGGCGCTGATGCCTGCCGGGCCGGCCGGCAGCGCGGCAGGGATCATCGGGTGCGGTGCCGGGCTGGCGATCGCGGGCCCGGCGGCGGCCTGCCGCGCGGTCGGCCGGGCAGCGGCCTGCTGGTCGCTGAAGGCTGCGGCCGACGCCGCGAGCGTGACTGCCGCGACCGCGATTCCGGTGAATCGGTAGGACCTGTTCACTGATGTCCCTTCTGGACTAGGTTGCCCGGATGGCAAATGCGGAAGTGCCCGCGGGGTAACGAGGCCATTCGGCTCCGGCGTACGGTGCGGCATTTGGAGAATACGTTATCTTGCCGGGAACTGCGCCCGCAGGATGGCGGCAGAATCCCGGTCATCAGCGCATTAGCGATAAGATCACCCCAATAGAACCGGGCAATTTGCCCCATGTCCGGGCATCGTGGCGGGGGCAAATCGTGGAACAGCATCGTGAGACAAGGTCGTGCCTGGCAGAGAATGGTAGGGCAGCTCCGTGCCATTCGCCAGCACAATGTCGTGGCCGGATAGCAAATGTCCCGCGGGCAGCAGAAAAACCCGCGGACCAGCGGAAAGCATGCGAGTGAGGGAAAAGCACACGGGGCAGCAAAAAAGCCCGCATAGGCGGCAAAGGGCCTCCGGGCGGCAGAAAGCCCCGGGCAGCAGAAAGCCCCCGGGCGGCTCCCGCAGCGCGGCACCACTACCGGGATCCGGGGAGCTGCGCCGCGCCATCAGGCGCGGCCCGCGCAACAGCGATCGTTGCGCTCCGCGGGCCGGAGGTGTTACCCGCCACGGGGACCGGCTGGACAAGGCCGGTCAGCCCGGGGGTCCGGTGTCTGCCGTGTATTCGCCGGCCGCCGCCTGTGCGGCACGCAGCCCCGGCGCCTCCCGGCGCCACGGTGCGTCAGGCCGGTGAACCGCGCCCCGTGGCTCGCGCCACGGTGAGCGTCGGCGGGACGGCGGCTAGCTGACAGCCACCTCACGAGTCCGACATCTATGCATTCTGCTGGACCACCTCCTTTCCCGCGTTAGCCAGAACGCTACGTCACGCCGCAACGGGGTGGCAAGCACCTTTTTGCGGGCCGCGTCCCTCAGTAGACTCGTGCTCATGTCGCAGACATGGGACGACACGCTGCGGGCCAGCGGCTACCGGGTGACCCCGCAGCGCCAGCTCGTCCTGGAGGCGGTCACGAACCTGGAGCACGCGACCCCGGAGGAGATCTTCGCCGCCATCCACCAGACGGCGCGCGGCGTCAACGTGTCGACCGTCTACCGGACCCTCGAGGTGCTCGAGCAGGTCGGCCTCGTCACCCACACCCACCTCGGGCACGGCGCGCCTCGCTACCACCTCGCGGCCGAGGCGGCGCACGTGCACCTGGTCTGCAGGGACTGCGAGAAGGTCATCCAGATCGACCCCGCCGCGGTGCGCGGCCTGGTCAGCGTGCTGGACGCCGATTTCGGGTTCGAGACGGACGTCGGGCACCTGACCGTGTTCGGCCGGTGCGCGGACTGCCGGAAAGACATCCAGGCATAACGGGCCATCGCGGTGACCGCATAGCCTTGGCCGCATGCAGAGCCCGCTCCTTGACGTACCTGGCGCCGTTCCCGCTGACGGCCCCGACACCGGCGTGGCAGCCCACTACGGCGATCCCTACGCCGAGCAGCGGGCGCTGGCCGGCTCCGCCGGGCTGGTCGACCGCTCACATCGCGGCGTCATCCGGATCACCGGGCCGGACCGGCTGTCCTGGCTGCACAGCATCACCTCGCAGAGCCTGGAACAGCTGCCAGCCGGTCACACCACCGACGCACTCATCCTGTCCCCGAACGGTCACGTCGAGCATCAGCTCACGCTGACCGACGACGGGACTGCGGTGTGGGCGCAGGTGGAGCCGGGAACCGCCGGGCCGCTGCTGGAGTTCCTCGAGTCGATGCGGTTCATGCTCCGGGTAGAGCCCGCCGACGTCAGTGCCGACTACGCCGTGCTCACGATCATGGGTCCCGGCGCGGCAGCGGATCCGCCGGAGGCCGCGGCGGTGACGCTCGTTGCCCCGTTTCAAACTGATCTTGTCGTGGCCCGGCCGCTGCTGGCCGACGTGGCGGCGGAGCTACGGTCAGGCGGGGCGGCGCTCGCGGGCATGTGGGCTTACGAGGCGCTGCGGATCGCGGCCCGGCGGCCCCGGCTGGGGCTGGACACCGATCACCGGACGATCCCGCACGAGGTGGGCTGGATCGAGACCGCCGTGCACCTGTCCAAGGGCTGCTACCGGGGCCAGGAGACCGTCGCGCGGGTCCACAACCTCGGTCATCCGCCGCGCCGCCTGGTGTTCCTGCACCTGGACGGCAGCGACGACGCGCTGCCAAGCCACGGTGACCCGGTCGAGCTGGCCGGCGCCCAGGTCGGGTTCACCGGATCGGCGGCCAGGCACTACGAGCTCGGGCCGATCGCGCTGGCGCTGATCAAGCGGACGGTGCCGGTCGACGCCGGCCTGACCGTGGCGGGCATCGCCGCGGCGCAGGAGGTCGTCGTGCCGCCGGACGCGGGCGCGAACGTCAAGATCACGCTGCGGCGACCGCGCGGAGGTCTGCAGCGGGCCCGCGAGTAACCTGACCGCCAGGAAGCGTCAGTCCGGGGAGGTCGTCGTCGTGCTGCGCCGCGCGCTGCTAGCCGCCTCGGCCAGCCACCGGGTCCGCGGGATCGTCACCGCCGCCCCGTACACGCGCGACGTGGTCACCAGGTTCGTCGCGGGGGACACCGCCGATGACGCGATCGGCGTCACCCGGCGGCTGCTCGCCGAGGGTCTGCTGGTCAGCCTCGACCACCTGGGCGAGCACACGGCCGATCCCGGGCAGGCGGCCGCCGTGGCTGAGGAGTACGTCCGGCTGCTCGGCCGGCTCAGCGCCGACGGCCTCGCCAGCGGCGGCCGGGCCGAGGTGTCGGTCAAGCTCACCGCCGTCGGCCTCGGCCTGCGCGACCACGGCGAGAAGACCGCCGCGCAGAACGTCGCCCGGATCTGCGCGGCCGCCGCCGACGCGGGCACCACGGTCACCCTGGACATGGAGGACCAGGCCGGCGTCGAGCCCGCGCTGCGCGTGCTGGCCGAGCTCAGGCCGGACTTCCCCGATCTCGGCTGCGTCATCCAGAGCTATCTGCGGCGCAGCGCGGACGACTGCGCCGGCCTCGCGGTCGCGGGATCGCGGGTCCGGCTGTGCAAGGGCGCCTATCGCGCCCCGGACGAGGTGGCCTTCACCCGGCACTCCGAGGTGGACCGGTCGTACGCCCGCTGCCTGCGGATCCTGCTGGGCGGCGACGGCTACCCGATGCTGGCGACCCACGACCCCCGGCTGATCAAGATCGCGGGCATCCGGGCCGACGCGGTCGGCCGGGCGCCAGGCAGCTTCGAGTATCAGATGCTCTACGGCGTCCGGCCCGCTGAGCAGCGGCGGCTGGCCAGCGGCGGAGCGCGGATGCGGGTCTACGTGCCGTACGGCAGCGACTGGTACGGCTACCTGGTCCGCAGGCTCGCCGAGCGCCCGGCGAACCTGGCCTTCTTCCTCCGTTCGCTCGTCTCGACCGGCTGAGCCGTCCTGGCGGTGTCCCTGGCCTGGCGGTGTCCCTGGCTTGTCCTGGCGGTGTCCCTGGCCTGTCCTGGCGGTGTCCCTGGCCTGTCCTGGCGTGGCCCCGGCCCTGCCGCGCCAGTAGTTCCATGATCCCGGGGACTTCTCAGCCGTGGCGACTGGGAAATCCCCGGGATCATGGAAGATGTGCCGCTCAGGGGACGTCTGACCGTAGCCGGCGGTCACGGTAGGCTCCGTGGCGTGATCGCAGTCCTCGGGACCGGGAAAATGGGCGAGGCGCTTCTGTCGGGGATGCTCCGGGCGGGCGTGCCGCCGTCTGACGTCGTCGCGGCCGCGCGGCGCGCCGAGCGGGCCAGCGAGTTGCGCGATGCTTACGGGATCGAGGTGCTCAGCGCCGGAGCGGCGGCCGGACGCGCTGAGACGCTCGTCATCACCGTGAAGCCACAGGACATGGCAGCGCTGCTGGAAGAGATCGCGCCCGCGGTGCCAGCCGGGCGCCTGGTGATCTCGGTGGCGGCCGGCATCACCACCTCGTTCATCGAGCGCCGCCTGCCGGGGGACGTTCCCGTGGTGCGGGTGATGTCCAATACGCCTGTGCTGGTAGACGAGGCCATGAGCGTGATCTCGGCCGGCCTGTACGCGCGCGAAGAGCACCTATGCCGGGCCGAGGAGCTGCTGCGCCCGGTGGGCAAGGTGCTGCGCATACCCGAGTCGCAGCAGGACGCCGCGACCGCCCTGTCCGGCAGCGGGCCCGCGTACGTCTACTACCTGGTCGAGGCGATGGTGGATGCCGGGATCCTGCTCGGGATGGCGCGCGGCAACGCACTGGAGATGGTGACGCAGGCCGTGTACGGCGCGGCGACGATGCTGCGCGACTCCGGCAAGCATCCGGTGATCTTGCGCGAAGCGGTGACGTCGCCGGGCGGCACGACGATCAATGCCATCCGCGAGCTGGAGAAGCACTCGGTGCGCGCCGCCTTCCTCGCCGCGATCGAGGCAGCTAGCGATCGCAGTCACGAGCTTGGCGCCGGCTAGCGGCGACTAGCCTGGCGACGGCTGGCGGCCCGACTGCCGTGGGGTGGCGGCGAGTGGCCTGGCGGCGGCTGGCGGCAAGACTGCCGTGGGGCTGGCGGCGCGACCGCTGTCTGGCTAGTCGCGGTAAGGCGATCAAGCGGTGTGCGGATTTGGCTGTATCGGCATAGCCAGAAAGGCAGACGCGCGGTCAGTTCGGCTGCTGAGCTGCGGCTTAGATGGGCAGGACGAACGAGTATGGACCGCTGCCGCCGATCCGGTTAACAAATGAGATCCCCCGCCGGGGTTGCCCTTTTCCGTACAGGACTTACGCTGGAGACAGACGTGACTGGTGCGCCGAATCCTGCTTTGGCGCGCGCAGCTTCGCCGGAAGAGGGCCCAGCATGGCAGCAGACGCAACTCCCCTAAGTGATGTCAGGTTCCTGACCGTAGCCGAAGTCGCTACGATCATGCGGGTGTCCAAGATGACCGTCTACCGCCTTGTGCATTCGGGTGAGCTTGAGGCGATCAGGGTCGGCCGCTCGTTCCGGGTTCCTGAACAGGCTGTCAACCAGTATTTGCGGGATGCTTTCGTGGGGACCGCCTGACCCGTTTTCCAGCCCGGCTGCGAGCCGGGCTGACCAGGCGGCACCGGCTCGCTGGTTGCGGCAGCAGCGCGGAGCCAGCCAGGATGAAAGCGCGGAGCCAGCCGGGATGAGGCGCCCGGCCGCGGCCGGGTACGCTGTGATCGACGCGTGCAAGCCGCCCGGCGTTGGGCGTGCGTGACAGGCATGCCCGTCAGCCAAGACATCGAGCGAGGGTGGTTTTGTGGGCTCAGTTATCAAGAAGCGCCGTAAGCGAATGGCGAAGAAGAAGCACCGCAAGCTGCTACGGAAGACCCGCGTTCAGCGCAGGAACAAGAAGTAGGGCGCGCTCGCATGCCTGCCCGGCTGCTGGGCGGGCCGCGGTCTCGCGGCGCCCCGGTGGCGGAGGCATGGTGAGCGAGCCCACGACGAGCCGGCCGGTGCCGGGTCAGCCGGTGCCGGGTCAGCCGGTGCCGGGTCAGCACCGGGCCGATCATGTGGACGGGTGGCGGCAGCGGGTCGCCGGGGTGGCCGATTTCGTGCGCCGGCGGGCGGCCGGCGACTACGAGGTCGACGAGTCCGGGTTTGATCCCGACTTCCATGCCTCGGTGGTGATGCCGGTTTCCCGGGCGGTCTACCGGAACTGGTTCCGGGTGTGCATGCGCGGGGTTGAGCACGTCCCGGCCGAAGGCGCGGCGCTCGTGGTCGCGAACCATTCGGGCGTGCTGCCGTTCGACGCGGCCATGCTCCAGTCGGGCCTGTTCGACGAGCATCCAGCGCACCGGAACCTGCGCCTGCTCGGCGCCGACCTCGTCTATGCGATTCCCGGCCTGGCCGGCCTCGCCAGGAAGAGCGGGCACACCACTGCCTGCCCGGCCGAGGCCGCCCGGCTGCTGCGCGCGGGCGAGCTCGTCGGGGTATTTCCCGAGGGCTTCAAGGGCATCGGGAAGCCCTTCAGCAAGCGTTACCAGCTGCAGCGTTTTGGCCGGAGCGGGTTCGCCGCAACGGCGATACGGGCAGGGGTGCCGATCATCCCGTGCGCGATCGTCGGAGCCGAGGAGATCTATCCAATGATCGGGAATGCCGGACCGCTCGCGCGAATGCTCCGGCTCCCCTATTTCCCGGTCACGCCGCTATTTCCCTGGCTAGGCCCGCTCGGCGCCATCCCGCTGCCGTCCAACTGGATTATCGAATTCTCTCCTCCCGTGCCGACCGGAGGGTACCCGGTGACCGGGCAGGCTCACGAGGAGGCCGTCGCCGAACTGGGCGCCGTGGTGCGCGACATCATTCAGCGCAGACTGGACCAGCTTGTCGTGGAGCGGGGACCGGCGTTCAGCTAACCGCCGGCCCGGCGGCGGTGCAGCGCGATGCCGGCCGCCATCCCCCCGGCGATGGCGCCGGCCCCGGCGGCGACCGGCAGCGCGATCATCGTGACCCGCCGGCCCGACCGGAAGTCGTGCACGGGCCAGCCGTTGCGCCGCGCCTCGGCGAGCAGGTCCGCGTCGGGATTGACCACGTGGGGGTGGCCGACGAGCGACAGCATGGGCAGGTCGTTGACCGAGTCGCTGTAAGCAGTGCAGCGCGCCAGGTCCAGCCCCTCGCGCACCGCGAGGGCGCGGATTGCGGCCGCCTTGGCCTCTCCGTGCAGCAGCCCGCCGACCAGGCGGCCGGTATAGACGCCCTGCACGTTCTCCGCGACGGTGCCGAGGGCGCCGGTCAGGCCGAGCCTGCGGGCAAGGATGTTGGCAAGCTCCACCGGCGTGGCAGTGACCAGCCAGACCCGCTGCCCCGCTGCCAGGTGACGGCGGGTCAGCTCGGTTGAGCCTTCCCAGATGCGGTCGGCCATGGTGTCGTCGTAGATCTCCTCGCCCAGCGCGACGATGTCCGCTACCTGGTGACCGGCCACGAAGGCGAGGGCGCCTTGGCGCACCGCGTCGATGTGGTCGGAGTTCTCCGTGCCGCGCATGCGGAAGGACAGCTGTCCCCAGGTCAGCCGGATCAGGTCGCGCGGCCCGAACATCTTGCGCGCGGCCAGGCCCCGGGCGAAGTGGTAGATCGAGGCGCCCCGCATGAGCGTGTTGTCCACGTCGAAGAAAGCCGCCGCCGTGGGATCCTGGGCTGGCGGCGGGTACTCGACCTCGGCGACCGCCGCCGACGCCTCCCCGGCCAGCGCCGCCTGGCTCTTGCGGCCGGACCGCCCGCGGCCCAGGGTCAGCCTGGCCATGCCACCGGAGTCGCCGGCCTGGTCGTCGCGCGACCACGCCCGGGAGGTAAGCCGTCCCGGCAGCTGCCTCATATGCACCGAGCCTACCGGCGCCGGTCACGGGCGGGCCCGGGCTGCCAGGCGGCGCAGCGCGCGTCATCGCCCGCGCCGGGCTGACGCGGGCATGATTGCTGGTCACGCCGCTGGTCGCCGCCGCAACCATCTCGTGACATAGCATTCGCATCATCGCTCCGCGTCGTGCACCATAGGAAGCAATGGTTATCTCGCTTCTACCTGCAGCCGCTGGCACGGTCCTCGCCGTTGCGGCCACGATCGCGCTGGCGAGCCGGTGCGCGCGCACGCCCCGCGCCGATCTCATCGCCTGGGCCTGCGCGACGTTCGGGCTCGCGGTGGCGCTCGGCGCGCAGACGGCGGGATTCGCCGTCGGCTTCGGCCCGACGACGTTCCGCGCCATCCAGCTAGGCGCCCAGGTGGTCGCAATCCTCGGCCTTGCGCTCGGCCTGGCCGAGGTGGCGGCGCGCGGCCTGCCGTCCCGGTTCGCGACCAGGCTGGCGGTCGCGGCCCTCGGGATCGTGAGCCTGGTGATCCTGGCCACCGACCCGCTCGGCCCGGCGGCGTTCAGCAAGGCGTTTCCCGCCGCCGCGGTGTACTACCAGCCGATCTCGAGTTCCCTGCTGATGTACGTGCTCGCGCCGTTCGGCGCCCTGGTCGCGCTGGCCGCCGTCGGTGTCACCGCCTTCCGTTCCCGGGGTGACCCGGCCTGGCGGGCGACGCTGCCAGCGGTGGCAGCGGCCGGCGTCGCGGCCCTTGCGCTGGCCGCGCCTGGCCTGGCCGAGCTGGCCAGCAGCAAACTGAGGACCCATGTCTCGCTGTCCGGCGCATTCCCCGTGCTCTGCGTGGCCGCAGCCGCGCTGACCTGGTTCGCGGCGTTCCAGATGAGCCGTATCCGGCTCGACGTGGTGCACCAGGCAGGGCCCTACGCCGCGGGCAACGAGGATGACTCGGCGCGCGGCGAGTGGACGGGGAGGTTCGATCCGCTGACCGATGCCGGAGGTTTTGCCCGGTACGCGCGCAACGGCAGCAACGGGCGGCATTCCGACGACCAGGATTACGACGGCTACGGTGGCGGCTACCGGGGGCAGGACACCGACACCGGTTACGGGCGCGCCGCCGACGGCAGCGGTTACGGGAACGGTGCCGACGACGCCCGCTACGGGCAGTCCGGTTACCGGCGGTACGGCGACGACAGCGGTTACGGCACGTCGCAGGCCAGCGACGCCAACGGTGCGGCCGGGCTGGCAGGGCCGCCAGGGACGGGTGCGGGGCACCCGTCCCTGCCCGCCGCCGACGATCATGAGGCGTGGTCGAGGCTGTTCGGCCAGATCGCCATCTACACGCTGCTGGAGGACTGCGTAGATGCCTTCGACGAGCTGACCGAGGCGGTCGTCGAGCAGGTTCGCGCCCGCGAGCCCGGCACGCTGGTCTACATCGTGCATGCGGTCCCTTCGGCGCCCATGCAGCGGATCCTCTATGAGGTCTACCGCGACCGGGAAGCGTGCGAGGAGCACAAGCGCCAGCCCTACATCGCCAAGTTCGAGGCCGACCGGCGGCCGTACGTGCTTGCCACCAACGTGATCGAGCTAGGGCTGCAGCGGGCGAAGCTCTCTCCGTTCTCCTCCCTCGACGACCTGCTCACCGAGTCTGGTGTCATGCCGGCCGTCGGCCCGGTCAACGGCGGGCCAGCCAGTGCGGGCGCCCCGGGTATGGCTGGCGGGCCGCTCGGCCCTGGCGGGCTCGCCAACGGCGGCCCGGCGCGGAGTCCGGGCGGCGCGGGCGGCGCTCCGCCGGGCCTGGGGCACGGCCAGCAGAGGCTGCTGTGACGCCCGGCGCGGCGCCGGCGCCCGGCCCGGCGCCCGGCCCGGCGCCTGGCGCGGCGGCTGGCGCCCGGCGGACTGCCGGGCGACGGATCGTCACGCTGCTGTCACGGCCCGGCTGTCATTTGTGCGATGACGCGCGGGCCACCATCTCGCGTGTTGCCGACGAGCTAGGAGTCGCGTGGGAGGAACGCGACATCACCCGGTCCGCCGACGACCTGAGCGCGTACGGGGAGCAGATCCCGGTGACCCTGATCGACGGCGTGCAGCACGACTTCTGGCGGGTGAGCGAGGATCGGCTGCGAGCGGCGCTGCGCGGGTAGTCCCTCCGGCGCTTCCCGGGCTACGAGCAGGCCCGACTTTGTGCAAACGTTCACAAGGGCGTAGCGTGAAGCCGAAATGCTGCCACGCGGGGCCTGCCCTGGCCCTCGTGCACGCCGCGTCTAGCCCCCAGGAGTGCCGGCGCATGTCCCGCCGTCCTGCACCAGAAAACGGCAGCCGGGGCATACCGGAGGCAACGGTCGCCCGCCTCCCGGTGTACCTGCGGACGCTGTACGCGCTGGCCGACCGTGGCATCGCGACCGTGTCGAGCGAGGAGCTCGCCTCGGCGGCAGGGGTGAACTCAGCCAAGCTCCGCAAGGACCTGTCGCACCTGGGCTCCTACGGCACCCGCGGCGTCGGCTATGACGTCGACTACCTCGTGTACCAGGTGTCCAGGGAACTCGGCCTGACCCAGGACTGGCCGGTCGTCATCGTCGGCGCCGGCAACCTGGGCCGGGCACTCGCCAACTACGGGGGTTTCGCGTCCCGCGGGTTCCGCGTCGCGGCACTGCTCGACTCCGACCCTGCCGTGGTCGGCAGCGTGATCGCCGGTCACCTGGTCAGGCACGCCGGCAGCATCGAGTCCCTGGTGACCAGGCACGAGGTTTCGATCGGCGTCATCGCCACTCCGGCTGGGTCCGCGCAGGACGTCTGCGACCGGCTCGTCGCGGCGGGAGTGACGAGCATCCTGAATTTCGCGCCCGTCGTGCTCAGCGTGCCTTCGGGGGTCGACGTACGTAAGGTCGACCTGTCGATCGAGTTGCAGATTCTCGCCTTCCACGCCCAGCGGCGTGCCGTGCACCGGGCAGGCAGCGACACCGAACGCGGCTGGGCAGCGCACCAGGCCCGGCGGCGGGGCGGACTCGGGTCCGTCCGCGCTGCGGAGAGAGCAGCCATGACGGACTGCGCAGGCGAGCCGGAGGCGCAGGCGATCGCGACATGAGCGTGCTCGTGGTCGGGCTCAGCCACAAGAGCGCACCGCTCGCCACGCTGGAGCGGGCCGTCGTGAGCGGCGACGCGCTCGGCAAGCTGCTGCGCGACGTGTTCCACGCGGAGAACGTCGCGGGGACCTTCGTGATCAGCACCTGCAACCGCGCGGAGGTCTACGCCGACGTCGACAAGTTCCACGGCGGCGTGGCGGCCATCTGCGAACTGCTGGCGAGGCACTCCGGCATCCCGCCCGCCGAGCTCAACCGGCACCTTTACGTGCACTACGAGGACCGCGCGGTGCAGCATCTGCTGGCGGTCGCCTGCGGGCTCGACTCGATGGTGGTCGGCGAGAGCCAGATACTCGGCCAGCTGCGCCAGGCCCTGCACGCCGCCAGGGAGCAGGGCACAGTCGGCCGTGCCCTCGCCGAGCTGGGCGCCCACGCGCTGCGCGCGGGCAAGCGGGCGCACGCGGAAACCGGAATCGACCGGGCGGGCGCGAGCCTGGTGAGCGTCGGGCTCGCGCTGGCCGCCGGCCGCCTGGCCGCCGCGGCCGAAGGCCCGGGCACCGCCGAAGGCCCGGGCACCGCCGAAGGCCCGGGCACCGCCGAAGGCCCGGGCACCGCCGAAGGCCCGGGCACCGCCGAAGGCCCGGGCACCGCCGACGCTGGGTCGCTCGCGGCCGTTGGCGTGCTGGTGGTGGGCGCTGGATCGATGAGTTCGCTGGCCGTGGCGACGGCGGCACGGATGGGCGCAGCCGGCATCGTCGTCGCGAACCGCAGTCATTCCCGCGCCCAGCGGGTCGCCGCTACCGTCTCGGCGAGCTCAGCCGACCTCTCCCGGCTGCCCGCCGAGATCGCGGCAGCCGACCTGGTGGTCTCCTGCACCGGCGCGCCCGGGCTGGTGATCACGGCGGAATGTGTGCGGAACGCGATGGACGCCAGGGCACCGGGCCGCCCGCTCGTGCTGCTCGACCTCGCGCTGCCGCGGGACGTCGAAGCCGGCGTCGGCGCGCTGCCCGGCGTGAGCGTGATCGGCCTGGAGGACCTCCGGAAGGCGGCGCCGGCCGGACTGCCAGCGGCGGCGGCGCGCGACGAGCAGGTGGCCGCGGCGTGGCAGATCGTGGCGGAGGAATTCGCGGCGCACGTGTCCGCCGACCGCGCTGCCAGGGTGGCACCGACGGTCGTGGCCCTGCGGGCAAAGGCGGCCGAGGTAGTGGACGCCGAGATCGCCCGGCTGGCCGGGCGCCTGGACGGCATGGACGCCCGCTCCCTCGGCGAGATCGCCCAGTCCATGCGCCGGGTCGCGGACAAGCTGCTGCACGCGCCGACCGTGCGGGTCAAGGAGCTGGCGGGCTCACCGGGCGCCGACTCCTACGAGACGGCGCTGCGCGTGCTCTTCGACCTCGACCCGGACGCGGTGCAGGCCGTGGTCCGCGCGCACGCGGGGCTGGTGCCCTGGCCGGGCGGGGAGGCGGGGCGGTGACCGGCCCGGCGCTGCGGCTCGGCACGCGCAAGAGCCCGATGGCGATGACCCAGTCCGGTCAGGTGGCCCGCGTGATCACCGAGCGGACAGGGCGCGGCGTCGAGCTTGTCGGGATCACCACGTTCGGGGATGCCAGCCGGGCACAGCTGGCCCAGATCGGCGGCACCGGCGTGTTCGTCAGCGGCCTGCGGGCGTGCCTGCTTGGCGGTGAGGTCGATCTCGCCGTGCACTCCCTGAAGGACCTGCCGGCCGGCCCGACGGTCGGCATCGTGCTGGCCGCGGTGACGCCGCGGGACGACCCGCGGGACGCGCTCGTCGCGCGGGACGGCGCCAAGCTCGCCGATCTGCCGGCCGCGGCCCGGATCGGCACCGGCTCGCCCCGCCGTGCCGCCCAGCTGCTGCTGATGCGGCCTGACCTGCGGCCGGTCCCGGTCCGGGGCAACGCGGGCACCCGCCTGTCCATGGTCACCTCCGGCGAGGTAGACGCGGTCGTGCTCGCCTACGCGGGCCTGGCCCGGATCGGCGGCCTCGAAGCGGTCACCCAGGTCTTCGAGCCTGAGGAGATGCTCCCGGCTGCGGGGCAGGGCGCGCTTGCGGTGGAATGCAGCGCCGGTCGGCCGGACCTGGCCGGCCTGCTTGCTTGCGCGGACGACCCGGCGAGCCACGCGGCGACCACGGCAGAGCGCAGCGTGCTCGCCGCGCTGCAGGCAGGCTGCAGCGCCCCGATCGGCGCGTACGCTGCCGGGACAGGCGCATTGCAGCTGCAGGCCGTGGTCGTCGCAGCCGACGGGGGAACGGCGCTGCGGGCCAGCGCGGGCGGTCCGGCGGCCGAGGCCGTCAGCCTCGGCCGCGAGGTGGCCGCCGAGCTGCTGCGCCGCGGCGCGAGGCGGTACATGGCCGGGTCCGACCCAGCCATCAACGAGCACATCAGCAGCGGGGACGGTGACAGGTGAACCCCACGATCGTGACAGAACAGACAGAACCGGTACCCCTCACAGAGCAGGTACCCCTGACAGAGCAGGTGAGTCCCCGACCCGTGACAGCCAAGCCGCCGCGCAGTGCGGAGCCGGCGCCGGCCGCCGGCCCGCCGCCGGGCCCGGCGGCCGGCCGGGTCGCCTTCGTCGGCGCGGGCCCGGGCGACGAGGGGCTGCTGACGCTGCGCGCCGCCGCCCTGCTCGGCCAGGCCGACCTGGTCGTCGCCAGCCCGGAGGTCTCCCGGCGGCTGGCGCACCTGCTGCGGCCGGACGCGGCGGTCGCCGACTCCGCCGCGCTCGAGCAGGACCCGCGGCTGCTGCTGAAGGCGGCCAGGGCCGGCCAGCTCGTGGTCCGGCTGTACACCGGGGACCCCTTCCTGTTCTGCCACGCGGCTGCCGAGGCCGCGGCCTGCGCCAAGGCGCGGGTGCCGGTCGAGATCGTGCCGGGCGTGCCGTCGGCGACCGCCGTGCCTGCCTACGCGGGGATCCCGCTGACCTCCGAGGCCGGCGGCGACGTGCGGATCGTCCAGGCCGCGGACGTCGACCGCGTGTCGTCGGGCCCGGGCAGCCTGGTGATCCTGGGCGCCGAGTCCGGCCCGGCCGACCTCGCCAAGATGCTGGTGGCGGCCGGCTGGAAGGACAGCACCCCGCTGGCCATCACCTGGAACGGCACCACCACCGACCAGCAGACCGTGGTGGCCACGCTCGGGTCCGTCTCCGCGGACCTCAAGGCGGCCGGGGTGAGCCTGCTGACCGCCTACGGGCCCGCGGTAGCCGTGGTCGGGGAGGGCATCGCGGCGAAGAACGCGCTGTCCTGGTTCGAGACCAAGCCGCTGTTCGGCTGGCGGATCCTGGTGCCGCGCACGAAGGAGCAGGCGGAGACGGTGTCCGACCGGCTGCGCGCGCACGGGGCCGTGCCCGAGCAGGTGCCGACCATCGCCGTCGAGCCGCCTAGGACGCCGCAGCAGATGGAACGCGCGGTGAAGGGCCTGGTGACGGGCCGGTACCAGTGGATCGCGTTCACGTCGGTCAACGCGGTCCGCGCGGTCAGGGAGAAGTTCGAGGAGTACGGCCTGGACGCGCGGGCGTTCGCCGGGGTGAAGGTGGCCGCGGTCGGCGAGCAGACCGCGGCGGCGCTCCGCGACTTCGGCATCATGCCCGACCTTGTCCCTGCCGGAGAGCAGTCCGGCGAAGGGCTGGCCGACGTGTGGCCGGCCTACGACGACCTGCTCGACCCGATCAACCGCGTGCTGCTGCCCAGGGCCGACATCGCCACCGAGAACCTGGTGGCCAGGCTCACCGACCTCGGCTGGGAGGCGGAGGACGTGACGGCCTACCGGACCGTCCGCGCGGCGCCGCCGCCCGCGCCCATCCGGGAGGCCATCAAGGGCGGCGGCTTCGACGCGGTGCTGTTCACGTCCTCCTCCACCGTGCGGAACCTGATCGGCATCGCCGGCAAGCCGCACGCGGTGACGGTGATCGCGGTGATCGGGCCGCAGACGGCCAAGACTGCCGCCGAGTTCGGCCTCCGGGTGGACGTGGTAGCGCCCACGCCGTCGGCCACCGCGCTGGTGGAAGCCCTGGCGGAGTACGGCGCGGGCCTGCGCGATGCCGCGGTCGAGGCCGGGGAGATCGTCCGTAAGCCCAGCGAGCGCCGCCGCGGGGCCCGCCGCCGGATCAGGTGACCGGAGCAAGCGACCAGAGCACGCGACCGGGTCAGCCGACCGGGTCAGATGAGGAGCACGCGATGAGCGCTGGACGCCCGTGAGCGCCAGGTACCCGGCCGCCCGGCCGCGCAGGCTGCGCCGCAGCGCGGCGATCCGCCGCCTGGTGGCGCCGGTCAGCGTGCGGCCCGCCGACCTGGTGCTGCCGCTGTTCGTCAAGGAGGGGATCGGCGAGCCGCAGCCCGTCAGCTCGATGCCGGGCGTGGTGCAGCACACCAGGGACAGCCTGCGCAAGGCCGCCGCGGAGGCGGCAGCCGCCGGGGTCGGCGGCCTGATCCTGTTCGGCATCCCGGCGGTCAAGGACGCCCTCGGCTCCGCCGCCGACGACCCGGCCGGGATAGTCCAGCTGGCCCTCGCCGACCTGTCCGCGGAGGTCGGCGGCGCCGCCGTGCTGATGTCCGACCTGTGCATGGACGAGTACACCGACCACGGCCACTGCGGGATGCTGACGCCGTCCGGCGATGTCGATAACGACGCGACGCTGCAGCGGTACGCCTCGATCGCCATCGCGCAGGCCGCGGCGGGCGCCGACGTGGTGGCCCCGAGCGGCATGATGGACGGCCAGGTCGCCGCGATCAGGGCGGCGCTGGACGGGGCGGGCCACGCCGAGGTCGCGATCTGCGCCTACTCGGCGAAATACGCGTCGGCCTTCTACGGCCCGTTCCGCGAGGCGGCGGAGTGCGCGCCGCAGTTCGGCGACCGGGCCTCCTACCAGCAAGATCCCAGCAGCGCCGACGAGGCGCTGCGCGAGGTCGCGCTGGACGTCGACGAGGGCGCCGACATCGTCATGGTGAAGCCGGCGCTCGCCTACCTGGACGTGATCAGCCGGATCGCCGCGGCCGTGCAGCTGCCGGTCGCTGCCTACCAGGTCAGCGGAGAGTACGCGATGGTGGAGGCGGCGGCGGCCCAGGGCTGGCTCGACCGGGACCGGGTGATCATGGAGACCCTCACCGCCATCCGGCGGGCCGGCGCCAGCATCATCCTTAGCTACTGGGCGACCGAGGCCGCACGGCGCCTGGCCTAGCCGGCCATGCTTCCAGCAGAATGCAACGGTCGCCCGGAAATCTCCGTTCCGGCCCCGGGAAGTCCCGCCGCGGGCCGCCGACGGGCTGCCTGCTGGCCGCCGGGCATGATCGGTGCTGGGCATGCGGGCAGGGCTGGGGTGGAACTGATGGCTGACGCCGTGCGTCGCCGTGGCCGTCGCCGTGCGGTGCAGCGGATGGCCGTCGCCGCCGTCGGGTACGCGGCCATGGGCTGGCCGGTATGCGTCGGCGCCCATCCGCCAGGGCGCCCGCAGCGCGGCGCGCCGGCCGGCCGCGCCTGCTCGTGCGACCGGGTCGGCTGCCCGGCGCCGGGTGCGCACCCGATGTCGCCCGCGTGGCAGGTGGAGGCCACGGCCGATCCGGCCACCGTCTGGGACCGGTGGCTGGCCAGGCCGGAAGCGAACGTGATCCTGCCGACCGGCCGGGCGTTCGACGTGCTTGACGTGCCGGCCGCGGCCGGCACGGCTGCCCTGGAGGAGATGGAGCGCTCCGGAGTGCGGCCAGGCCCGGTGGCCGTGAGCGCCGGGGACCGGGCTCTTTTCTTCGTGCTGACCCGGGGCGCTCCCGCCGACGAGCAGGAATGGTGGTCCTGCCACCTTGATTGCGAGCCGGAGACGGTCACGCAGGTGACCGGCTTGCGCTGGCACTGCAGGGACAGCTACGTGCTCGCCCCGCCGTCGCGGTACGCCGCCGCCGGCACCGCGCAGTGGCTGCGCGATCCCGCGGAGCACCCGCTGCCGGACGGGGTCCGCCTGCTCGGGTTCCTTGCCGACGCCTGCGAGGGAGCCACCGGATGAGCGGGGCGCGGCGATCCGCCGAACTGTTCGCCCGCGCGCGGGCCGTCATGCCGGGCGGGGTCAATTCGCCGGTGCGCGCGTTCGGCGCGGTCGGCGGGACCCCCGTCTTCATGGCGTCCGGTAGCGGCGCGTACCTCACCGACGTGGACGGCCGGCAGTACGTGGACCTGGTGTGCTCCTGGGGGCCGATGATCCTCGGGCACGGGCACCCGGCCGTGACCGCCGCCGTGGCGGCGGCGCTGCCGCACGGAACGTCGTTCGGCACGGTGACTCCCGGCGAGGTGGAGCTGGCGCAGGAGCTGATCTCGCGTGCCCCGGTGGAGAAGGTGCGGCTGGTCAGCTCCGGCACCGAGGCCACCATGTCGGCGCTGCGGCTGGCCCGCGGGTTTACTGGCAGGCCGCTCGTGGTGAAGTTCGCCGGCTGCTACCACGGTCACGTCGACGCGCTGCTGGCCGCGGCCGGATCGGGGGTGGCCACGTTCGGGCTGCCCGACTCGCCCGGGGTGACCGGCGCGGTGGCCGCCGACACCCTGGTGCTGCCCTACAACGCCGCCGAGGCGGTCCGCCAGGCGTTCGCCGAGCACGGCGGGCAGATCGCCTGCGTGATCACCGAGGCGTGCCCGGCCAACATGGGGGTAGTGCCGCCGGCCGCGGGCTTCAACGAGCTGCTCGCGCTGCTCTGCCGCGAGCACGGCGCCTTGCTGATCATGGACGAGGTGCTCACCGGCTTCCGGGTCACCCGCTCCGGCTGGTACGGGCGCGAGGGCGTCGCCGCGGACCTGATGACGTTCGGGAAGGTGATGGGCGGCGGGCTGCCCGCCGCCGCGTTCGGCGGGCGCGCGGCGATCATGGACAGGCTGGCTCCGGAGGGGCCGGTCTACCAGGCGGGCACGCTGTCCGGGAACCCGCTGGCGACCGCCGCCGGGCTGGCCACGCTGCGGGCGTGCACGGACGAGGTGTACGCGCGGGTCGATGCTGCCGCGGCTGCCGTGGCGAAGCTCACGGCGCAGGCGCTCGCCGCGCATTCAGTCCCGTTCCGGCTGCAGGAGGCCGGCAGCCTGTTCTCCGTCTTCCTGGGCCTTGACGCCCCGGTGCGAGACTTCGGCGAGGCGCGCGGCCAGTCGGTGCCCGCCTACGCGGCGTTCTTCCACGCCATGCTCGACCAGGGCGTGTACCTGCCGCCCTCGCCGTACGAGGCGTGGTTCCTGTCGGCGGCGCATGACGACGCCGCGGTCAGCCGGGTGGCGGGCGCGCTGCCAGCCGCGGCCAGGGCCGCCGCCGCCGCGCTGCGATGACGCCGCGCCACAGTTGCGTTGCCCCGCTGGACAACGCGCGGCTGCCTGCCCAGGATGTCATCGGGGTTTCCGGGCACCGGGCCCGGAAACGGCGGACAAGGAGTCACCATGGCCGTGCGTAACGTGATAAGCACCCTGAATCCGGACGGCACGGAGGTCATGGGCCCAGGGATCCTGATGTACCACTATCCGGGAAGCGACATCATGAACGGCAGCCTGCTGACGGTGGAGAGCAACCATTTCTGCGTGCTCAAGTCGCGCGGCGCCATCCTCAACGTCTACGAGACCGGCCAGTATCCCGTCGAGACCCCGCAGCGCCCGCTGATCGGCAGCTTCCAGCAGGCTTTCTACGGCGGCCAGTCCCCGTGGCAGTACGAGGCGCTGTTCGTCTCGCGGGCCAAGAGCGTGGCAAAGGCACAGGGCCTGGCGCTCTCCCGGGAGCTTGCCGAGCTCGTCTACGACGTCGACTACTACGTGCACGTCGACACCAAGGAGGACGCGGTCAAGCTGGTGACGCACATGCCCTACCAGGGTCACGTGCTCACCACCGACGCGCTCAACGCGTACGCCGGCCCGGTCGTCGAGCAGGCCGTCAACCAGCTCGTGCAGCTCACCGCGCTCGAGCAGATCAACGAGCGGATCCACGACATCACCGAGCTCGTCCGCGGCCACCTGCAGGATTTCCTTACCATCTACGGCGTAACGCTCAACGACGTTAAGGTCCTGATCAGGCCAAGGGACGAGCGGATGCGCGAGCTGATCTCGCTGCGCGCGTTCGGCCTGTCGGAGATCGACGCCGTGCGCTACTACGTCGCCATGAAGATGGCCGAGCGCGGCCTGGTCTCCGCCCCGAACATGGCGGTCGGCATGCCGTTCAACGTCGGCATCACCGCCGCCACGGCGAGCCCGCTTGCCGCGGTGCCCGACGTCCCTGCCCCGGTCGGCCAGCCGCACGCCACGGCGGGCGCGCACGCCGGGTACGCGGGGTCCTGACCGGCATGGCCGATAGCGTCGCGGACCGGCTGCGGAGCTTGCTCGCCTCGGACGTCTACAGCGAGCGCGGCAGGCTGCGTTCTGACGATCTTCTTGTTCGCGAGCGGGTGGGCCGCGCGCTCGGCGAGGCGGCAGCGAAGCTCCGCGGGCTGGTCAGCGGGTGGCGGGCGGACCGGGTGCCGCCCTCCACCCGCGAGCAGCCGTTCCCGCCGGCGGCGGTGATGGAGCCGATCCGCCGCGCCGAGCGCCTCATCCGCGCCATCGAGGACACCTCCGGCAAGGTGCGTGGCCTGCCGGTGCTCAACCAGGACAAGGTGTGGGACCGGCTCCGCCGGGCCGGCCTCGACGAGCTGCTGCAGTTCGACTGGACGCTGGTCGGCGAGTCCGACGCTCTGTGCACCGAGCTGGCGCGCGTCCTCGTGCTCGACCAGGTCGACGTACCGGCCCAGGAGACCCGGCTGCGGAAGATGCGCGAGCTCGTCGCGGATCGCCAGCGCTACATCGAGATCTCCTGACGGCGCGGCTGCGCCTCAGCCGATCGCGATCGCGACGATGCCGGCCACTATCGCTGCCGCGGCCGCGAGACGGCGCGCCAGGTCGCCCTCGCCCAGCAGCCTGCGGCCGAGCAGCACCCCGAACAAGACGCTGACCTCCCTGGCCGGCGCGACGGCGGCGACCGCGGTGAAGCTCAGCGCGATCAGCACCAGGACGTAGGCGAACGGCGCGAGCAGCGCCGCGCCGAGGACCTGGCGCCGGTAGTCGCTCCAGACGCGGGCAGTCCGGTCCGCGGCGCGGCGCGCCTGCGGGGCGAACACCAGGGCCATCACCGGGAAGGCCGCGTATCCCTGTAGCAGCGGCGGGGTACGCAGCGGGCCGACAGCGTATTTGTCCCACAGCGTGTAGGAGGCGATGAACGTCCCTGTCAGCAACGCGAATGCGGTAGCGCGGGCGGCGGACGGGCGGGCGGCGGACGGGCCGACGGCGGACGGGCGGACGGCGGACGGGCCGACGGCGGACGAGCGGGCGGCGGACGGGGCGTGCCGGGCGGTCCTGCTGGCCCCGGCGGCCCTGGCCGGGAGGCCGATGACGGCGATGCCGGCCACGATGCAGGCGATCCCGGCGACGGCCACCGCGCCAGGGCGCTCGCCGAGGACGACGATTCCGGCCAGGGCGGCGAGCAGGGCGCCGGTGCCGCGCCCGATCGGGTAGACGAGCGAGAGGTCGCCTAGCCGGTAGCCGCTTTGCAGGAACAGGAAGTAGCCGGCCTGCAGGACGCCAGTTCCGGCCATGAACACCCACGACAGCGTGGTCAGGTGCGGTCGCGCAACGAGCACGGCGATGGCGATCACCGGCGCGTAGAGCGCCGTCGCGGCGACGGACACCAGCCAGATGAACGAAACGGCGCCGGTCACCGATGCCTGCTTGCTGAACAGGTTCCAGCTGGCGTGCGCGACGGCGGCGACGAGGATGAGGGCGATGGCGGTGGGGCTCACGCGGCGGCTCCGGCCGGGTCTGGCCCTTGCGGGCACGGCTAACAGAGCCCTCGAGGTTTCTGTCCCGTGAGGTGTTCGCCTGCCGGCCGGCCGTGCGCAGCCTGCCGCAGGTTCCTGGCGCCGCTCGGTCCAGCCCGCCTTGCCCTGATTGTGGTCAGCGACCGCGGTCAGCGGGCGGCGGGCAAGGCGCGGAACCCTAGGCGCAACCACGTGCTGCCGCCAGGATAACCGGCCTTGCGGCCTCCCGGTGGCAGCGGCCAGCGGGGCAGGCGGCCGGCTGGCCGGGCAGCAGAACGGCCGTAGTCAGCGGCGGGCGACGATCGGGCATAACGCGGCCGTCCCGGTAGGCTGTGCTGGTCATGACACAGATCCACCCGCGGGCTGACCGCAGCGTCGTCCACCTGGTGCGTCATGGCGAGGTGGCCAACCCGCGCGGCGTGCTGTACGGGCGGATCCCCGGCTTTGGCCTGTCGGAAGACGGCCGGCTGATGGCGAAGGCGGTCGCGGACTTCCTGGCCGGGCGGGACGTGACCGTGCTCATGTCGTCGCCGCTTGAGCGGGCCGTCCAGACGGCCGAGCCGCTGGAGGCGCAACTCGGCCTTGCGATCGTGCTCGACGAGCGGCTGATCGAGCCGTGGAACCACTTCGAGGGCATGACCTTCGGCATCGGCGACGGCGCGCTCGGCCGGCCCCGGCACTGGCGCTACCTGATGAACCCGATGCGTCCCTCCTGGGGTGAGCCGTACCGGGACATCGCGGCGAGGATGCTCGATGCCGTCGGCGACGCCGCCCGCGCTGCGCTCGGCCACGAGGCCGTCTGCGTCAGCCACCAGCTGCCCATCTGGGTGACGCGCAGGTCGGTCGAGGGCCGCAGGCTCTGGCACCACCCGGCCCGGCGGCAGTGCGCGCTGGGCAGCGTGACGAGTCTCACCTATGTGGCCGGCCGGCTGACCGGCGTGACCTACGCGGAACCCTCCGGACCTGGCCGGGACCGGGGCCGGGTCGCCGGGGCGTGACCGGCCAGGGTCGCGCGCCCACCGAGCCCGGCCCGGCGCATGCGCGTGATCGCGCGCAGCGGCCGGGCTCGGCCTGGCGCGCCGCGGAAAGGCCGGCCCCGTGTCCCGGTCGTGCCGGGGGTCCGGCACAATAGGGCGCGATACTACTGCCTGTAGGAGATCTCCCCTGTGTTCCGCCTGCCGCGCTCTCTGCGTCCCGCGGCTCACGCGGCCCGCGCCCGTCCGAAGCCGAACGCGCGCGGCGGCGCCGCCGGAGCCGTGCTCGCCGCAGCGACGGCGCTTGCCGTCACGGGCTGCGCGGGCGGCGCGATCGGGCAGGACACCGCGGCCAGCAACGGGACCGACTTTGTCGCGGGCAGTTACGACACCACGGTGTACGCGAACGGGTCGGGGCCGGTCGCGCCTGACGTCGAGGGCACGACGCTGGCCGGCCGGAAATTCGCCTTGGACGCCTACCGCGGCGACGTCGTGGTCCTGAACTTCTGGGGCTCGTGGTGCGCCCCGTGCCGGCAGGAGGCACCGGCGCTGGCCGAGCTCGCGAGGCACTTCTGGTCGCGCGGCGTCCGGTTCATCGGCGTGGACATCCAGGACAGCCCTCCGGCCGCGGAAGCTTTCGAGCGCACCTTCCGGATCAGCTACCCGAGCCTGAACGACCCAGGCGATCAGGTAGCGCTCGCCTTCCAGAGCACCGTCCCGCCCGCCGGGATCCCGACCACGCTGGTGATCGGCCGGACCGGGCGGGTCGCCGCGCGAGTCGTCGGGCAGTCGACCTACTCGGCGCTCGGCAGGCTGATCGCCGTCGTGTCCGCGGGGAAGTCGTGACCGGGCGAGCACGGGTGGCGGCCCGGTGACCGAGCTGCGGATGCCGCCAGGGTCCGGCCGGCCGGCCGTGACCGGCGGCGGGACGGCCGTGACCGGCGGCGGGACGGCCGTGACCGGCGGCGGGACGGCCGTGACCGGCGGCGGGACCACTGCGGCCGGGCAGGCCACCGTCGGGCGGGTCGCGACCGGGCGGGTGTCAGCAAGCGCCGGCCCGAGGACCGGCCCGGCTTCGTCCCCTGGGGCCGGGCGGGCCATCTCGGGCTGGCTGCGCTGGGCGTGGCGGCAGCTGACCTCTATGCGCACGGCGCTCGTGCTGCTCTTCCTGCTCGCCGTGGCGAGCGTACCGGGGTCGGTGATCCCGCAGCAGGGAATCGACCCGGCCGCGGTAGCGCAGTACTACACCGCGCATCCCACGCTGGCCCCGATCATGGCCAGGCTGTCCCTGTTCAACGTCTTCGCAGCGCCCTGGTTCGCGGCGATCTACCTGCTGCTCTTCCTGTCCCTGGCCGGCTGCGTGCTGCCAAGGACCTTCCGCCTGGTCGGCTCCGCGCGGCAGCTGCCGCCGCGCGCCCCCCGCAACCTGTCCCGGCTGCCGCTCGCGGCCAGCTACCAGACGGCGCGAACGCCCGCCGACGCGCTGGACTCCGCCGCCGGGCTACTCTCGGGCAAGCGGTTCAGGCTGCGCAGGGGAGACGGCTGGGTCTCCGCGGAGAAGGGCTACCTGCGGGAGGTCGGGAATCTCCTGTTCCACGTCGCGCTGCTCGCGCTGCTCGGGTCGGTAGCGATCGGCGGCATCTTCGGCTACAAGGCGGACCGTCTGCTCGTCTCCGGCCAGTCGTTCGGCAACACCGTGACCGCGCTGGACCAGTTCCGGCCCGGGCGCCTGGTGACGCCCCAGGACCTGCAGCCCTTCTCCGTCGCGCTGGACAACTTCACGGCGCATTACATCACCTCGGGCAACCTGCGCGGCGAGCCGTCCTCGTTCGACGCGTACATCCGTTACGACGACCGGCCCGGCGCGCCGATGCGCAGTTACGTCTTGCGGGTCAACCACCCGCTGCAGGTGGACGGCGTGCGGGTCTACCTGATCGGCCACGGGTACGCTCCGGTGTTCCGGATCACCGACGGAGCCGGCCGGGTGGTCTTCGACGGCCCGGTGCCCTTCATCCCCGTCGAGCAGTCCGGCCTTACCTCCGAGGGTGTCATCAAGGTGCCGGACGCCGACCCCGATCAGCTCGGCTTCGCCGGCGTTTTCCTGCCGACCGCCGTCGACGTGAACGGCCGGCTGCAGTCCGCCTTCCCCGCTGCCCTGCTGCCCAGGGTGAGCCTGGTCTCCTACGCAGGCAACCTGGGTCTGAACGACGGACAGCCGCAGTCGGTGTACGAGCTGGACACCGCCCGCCTGCGGCGGCTGCCGATCGCGCCGCGGCCGCTCGCCCCCGGCCAGTCGATGAAGCTTCCCGGCAACGCGGGAACGCTCACCTTCACCGGCTACCGGCAGTGGGCGAGCCTGGCCATCACCTACGATCCCGGGCAGTTGCCCGCGCTGGTCTCCGGGGTCCTCGCGATAGCGGGCCTGCTGCTGTCGTTCGCCGTCCGGCGCCGCCGGGTGTTCGTACGCGCGGCCGCCGGGCCGGACGGCAGCACCGTGGTGAACCTTGGCGGCCTTGCCCGTTCCGACGCCGCAGGCGGCTTCGAGGCCGAGTTCGCCTCGCTGGCCGGCGAGATCACGGAGTCCCACGGCGGCAGCCAGCTCACCGGCCCGGCCGCCCGGCCTGCGGACGACTCGGCCGGCGAAGAACCTTTCGCGAATGGCGACCACCCGTCTCCTGGCACCGGTCCTGGCGCCGGCGACGAGACACCAGGCCGCCAGCTATCTGCCCGAAACGACCGCGAACCATCCCTGCGCCACGACGAGGGGGAGTGAGGCTCCGATGCCTATCAACAGCGGACTGGCCCAGCTCAGCGAGAATCTCCTGCTGTTCACCATTGTCGTCTACGCGCTCGCGATGCTGGCCTACGCGTGCGACTTCGCCTTCGGGCGGCGGCGCGCCCCGGAGTCGGCTCCGGCCAAGGTGCCCGAGCTAGTCGGCGCGGCGGTCGCCGGAACGGCGGACCGGGGCGCGACCGTCGCGGCGAGCCGAACGGCGGGCCGTCCGGCGGACGGCCCGGGCGCGGGCTCGGGATTGGGCGCGGGCGCACCTGGCGCGCTTTTCGCGGGGTCCGCCGCGTCGCGGCCGGGACTCTGGGTCCGCACGGCGCTCGTCCTGACCATCGTGGGCCTAGCGGCGCAGATAGCCGGGATCCTCACCCGCGGCCTCTCCGAGCACCGTGTCCCGTGGGGCAACATGTACGAGTTCGTGGTGGCGATCACCTGCATGGCCGTCATCGTGCTCGTCGCCATCTCGCTCCGGTACAAGGCTTACTACATCGGCCTGTTCGTGCTGCTCCCGGTCGTCTTCGCGCTCGGCGTGGCGGTGACGGTCATCTATACGCCGGCCGGCTCGCTGGTGCCCGCTTTGCAGTCGTACTGGATCGCCATTCACGTCACGGCGATGATCATCGCCACGGGCCTGTACATCGTCGGGGCGGTCACCACCACGATGTACCTGGTCGCCGACCGGCACGAGCGGCGCGTGGCGGCCGGGCTGCCGTCAAGGACGACCGGAATCATGCTCCACCTGCCCCGGCCGCTGGTACTCGACCGGCTTTCCTACCGGACGATCCTGTTCGCCTTCCCGGTCTGGACGTTCGGCATCATGGCGGGCGCGATCTGGGCCGACCAGGCGTGGGGCAGGTACTGGGGCTGGGACCCGAAGGAGACGTGGTCCTTCATCACCTGGGTGGTGTACGCCGGATTCCTGCACGCCAGGGCAACCGCGGGCTGGCGTGGCCGCCGGGCCGCCTACATCCAGCTCGTCGGATTCGGCTGCCTGATGTTCAACCTCATCGGCATCAACCTGTGGGTGACCGGCCTGCATTCCTACGCTGGCCTGGGCTGAGTTCCCGTCAGGCCCGTGGTTCCCGTCAGGCCCGTGGTTCCCGTCGGTTCTGCCACGCCTGCTGCTGACCGCTGGTCAGTAGTCGTCGCCGGCCTCGGGCCAATCGTGGAGTCGGCGCTCGAGTTCGCGGATGAACTCCGCATCGTCGTCGGGCCCGATCGGCGGCCAGGCGCTGGCAGCCGGGTAGTCCCGCAGATCTGGCGGCTGTCCCTCGGCACCAGGTTCCATCGCCCGCCCGGCCGGGTGCCGCCTGATCGCTTCCTGCTGCCCGAGCCTGGGCGTGCCCGCCAGATGCCGTGGCGTCGGAGTCCGCCAGCTCGAGTCGGGCCGTCCGGCGAGCAGCCATGCGATCGCGCCGATGACCGGCAGCACTGTGATCAGAAGTGCCCATTTCATGGTCGTGAGGCTGCGAAGCTCGTCCTGCGGCGTCATGATGGCATCGATCAAGCAGTATGCCCAGAAGCCCACCGTGAGCAGGACAAATAGCACGCCGAGTGGCAACATGGCCGCAGCCTAGCCGCTGCCATGGGTCACTTGTTGGTAAAACTGGACTAGTCATACCGACCTGTCCGGACTAGCCGTAATACCTTACGTTCGGTGATGGGAGATGACGATTGAAAGGATCCGGCATAGCCTGGCGACCTGACGCGACCCAGGGAGTGCAGGACATGCGGCTGCGGCTACTTGATCGTGTCCGCCGCGCGTGGCGACGGCGCCCGGCGAATGACGACCGTGCGCACGGCCGGACCGATTCGGCGGCAGGCCCAGCAGGCCCGGCAGGGCCGACGAGGTCGGCTGGGGCGCCGGGGACGGCCGGGCCGACCGGTCACGCCCCGGGCAGCCATCGCCGGCTTGGTCCAGCCCACTCCGTTACGGACGTCGGCCGCCCGGCGGGCAGGCCGCCTGCATCGGTGCCGGGACCGCTTCGCGATGGATCGGCGGCGGGGCGCACGGCGCCGCGCCGGTGGGGGATCGCGAGAGCGGCGATCCGCGCGGCCCCGGGAGCCGTCGAGGCCAAGGCGACTCCGGTCGCGCAGCAGCGAAAGGCTGTCCGTGAAACCGCATCACAGCGGCCGTGGTACGAGGTCGCGCAGTCCAACAGGACGGCCGCCGGGCGCAGGCATTGCGGCAGGCTCGAAGAGGTGGTCTGCCGCGAATGGGCGGACGACGCGGCGCCTCCGCCGGAGGTCGTCCGCGCGATCGACCGCCTCGCGGAACTGCCGCAGCTGATCAAGGAGAAGCTGGCGGCCGGCCTTGATGCGATCTACGTGGGCGCAGGCGGCGTCCCCGACCTCGACGACATGTCCAGGCTGAGCGGCGTGCCGTTACCTTCCGGCCGGGCTACCTGGGATGCGTGCGCGGGTGCCTACGGCGAGCGAAAGATCATCGTCGGCTCGCGGCCGTCGCCGAGCCCGGACGTGATGTGCCACGAGATCGGGCATGCCCTCGATGACCTCGACGGGTCGGACGGGCAGTGGCAGTCAGACTCCGCCGAGTTCCGCGCGCTCTACGAGCAGTGCGCCCCGCACGTGGTCAGCGACTTCCATCGGCAGCATGGCATCCTGGGCCGCCGGGAGTTCTTCGCCGACGCGTTCGCGGCCATCGCGTCGAGGCAGCGGCCTGCCCTCGTGGACATGCTCGGAGGCGACACCAGGGCAGCACTCAACGTAATGCTCTACTTCAATGTGCGCTACGGCATCTAGGGTGGTGTGGCGATGTTCGTGATACGGCTACCCAACGGCAATCTCATGGTCCCCGAGTCTGCTATGAGCGACGGCGGGCAGATGATGGCCGACGCGTATGTAGAGATCGGCCCTGGCGACGTGGACTATGCGCGGTTCGCCGTCAGCGCCATGACCGAGGAGGAAGCGGAGGAGAGGCGCCGCCAGTGGCAGGAGGGCGACGAGCCGCTACGGCGGCAATTCCTCGATTTTCTCGCCCGCCGCGGCCATCCCGGACGCGGGCACGGCATCGGCGATGGTCACGGGCCCGCCTGAGCTGAGCGCCGCCGCCCTGGTGACGCAGCTGCCGTCACTCCGCAGCTGCGGTCACCCCGCAGCTGCGCCTGCCGCGGGAGCGGGCCGTTCGCAGGGGCCCTTCGCAGCGGCCCTTCGCTTTACCGGACTGAGTGATCGTCCGCCGCTGGCCTGGCGTCGCCGCCAAGCAGCGCCCGGACTTCTGATTCGCGGAACCGTCGGTGCCCGCCAGGTGTCCGGATGCTGCTGATGCGTCCGGATGCGGCCCAGCGGGTGACGGTCTTTGGGTCAACACGGAACAGTGCCGCGACCTCCCCCGGAGTAAGCAGCCGCTCACTGTTGCCGTCCATCGCCCTACCCCTCCCCAGCGCCGCTGTCGCTTGTCCTAAGTGTCGCGGTAGCTTGTCCTAAGTGTCGCGACAAACATCGTTTTTATCCCTAGTTTCCGGAAAATCTGGTCTGGGGAATTTCGCTCCCAGCGAGCGTCCCGGCCTTCCTGGCCCGGGCACGGGCCGGGGCACGGGCTGGGGCACGGGCTGGGGCACGGGCTGGGGCACGGGCCGGGGCGCCTGGACCGGACGCTACGGCGGTGCCCGAACCGCCCTGCCGTGCTGAGGCCAGCGTGGCTCGGGGTCTGCAGCGGGCGCGGGCAGCGCCCTAGGGTGGGCAGGTGCAGGAACTCGTTTCGATCGATGAGATCCGCGCCGCCGCGGCCGGACTCGACGGCGTGGCGCTGCGAACCCCCCTCGTGCCGTTCCCCCGGGTCGAGCCGCGGCTGCTGCTGAAGCCTGAATCGCTCCAGCCGACCGGCTCGTTCAAGCTGCGTGGCGCCTACACGGCGATCTCGGCGCTGTCCGGACAGGCGCGCCGGCGAGGGGTCGTGGCGCACTCCAGCGGCAACCACGCGCAAGCTGTCGCCTACGCGGCCGCGCTGCTGAGCGTTCCTGCGGCCGTCGTCATACCGGCCAACGCGCCGCCGGGGAAGATCGCCGCCGCCCGTGCTCTCGGCGCGCAGGTGGTCATCTCGGAGCCTGGCCTGTCCGCCCGGGTCGCGGCGACCGACGAGTTCGCCGCGCGCCACGGTTACACGGTCATCCCGCCGTTCGACGACCGCATGGTGATCGCGGGGCAAGGGACCGTCGGCCTGGAGATCGCGGCCGACTGCCCGGCGGCGGATCTCGTCCTGTGCCCGGTCGGCGGCGGCGGCCTGATCGCGGGCGTCGCCGCGGCGATCATGGCGCTGAGCCCGGCTACCAAGATCATCGGCGTAGAGCCGGAACTCGCCGCCGACGCCGGTGACTCGTTCCGCCGGCGGCAGCGGGTGGCGTGGCCTTCTGCGCGCACCCAGCGCACCGTCGCCGACGCGCTCCGGGTGGAGCAGGTTGGCGAGCTTCCGCTGCGGCACATGCTCAGCTACGTGCACGACGTGGTGACGGTCTCCGAGGGCGAGATCCGTGCAGCGATGCGTCGGCTTGCCCTGCAGGCGCGGCTGGTGGCCGAGCCAGGTGGCGCGGTGGCGGTCGCTGCCTGCCTCTTCCGCGAGCGCGAACTGCCGGCCGCGCGGGTCAGGGTCGCAGTGCTCTCCGGCGGCAACGTCGAACCGGCGCTGCTCGCGGAGGTCCTCGGGGAAAGTGCCAGCGAAGGTTCGACCGGCGAGCCCGCTGCGGTGCGCGCGTCGGGCAGCGAATAAACTGGCCGTGCCATGCGCGCCACGCTCGCTTACACTTCCGCGCGGATCCTGCTCTTCCTCGCCGCGCTCGGCTTGCTGTACCTCGTCGGGGCACGCAGGCTCCTGCTCGTCGCCCTCGCGCTGGTGATCAGCGGCATCCTCAGTTTCGTCGTGCTGTCGCGGCAGCGGGACGCGATGTCCGGAGCGCTTGTCTCCCGGCTCCGTCACGTCCACGAGCGGCTCGACGACGGCTCGCGGGCAGAGGACGACTGATTCCGTGATCTAGGTGGCGGCCAGCCAGCCGCCTGAGGTGAGCAGGCCGAGCACAGCCGCGGTGGCGTCCGATCGGCTCAGCGCCGAGGTGTCGATGACGAGTTCGGCATCGGCGGGTTCCTCGTAGGGGTCCGATACCCCGGTGAAATGGTCGATGACGCCGGCCCGTGCCTTGGCGTACAGGCCCTTCCGGTCGCGGGCCTCGCATACCTCGACCGGCGTCGCGACGTGGATCAGCAGGAAGTCGCCCGTTTCGCTGACCATCTCGCGAACCCGTGCCCGCGCCGCGGCGTACGGGGCGATCGGCGCGCAAATCGCGATGCCGCCGTGCCGGGCGATCTCGGCGGCGACGTAGCCGATGCGCAGGACGTTCAGGTCACGGTCCGCCCGGGAGAAGGTCAGCCCCGCGGACAGCAGCCGCCGCACCAGGTCACCGTCGAGCAGCGAGACCCTGCGGTCGCCTCGTTCGGCCAGGGCGTCGCGGAGGTCCCTGGCGATCGTGGACTTGCCTGATCCCGACAGGCCGGTCAGGAAGAGCACGAAGCCGCGCTGCGAGCGCGGCGGGCGGGCGCTGATCAGTTCCCTGGCGACGGCAGGCGGCGTGAACCACGCGGGCACCTCCGCTCCGGCATCCAGCAGGTCCGCGAGCTCGTCGGGCGCGAGTTCGGCCCGCTCGGTGCCAGCCTCGATCAGCGCAAGCGGCCGCCACACGTCTGCCACCCGGTCGTAAGCCCAGTCGCCCGCCGAGACGACCGGGATGACAGTGCCAGGGTCCGCGGCGGCGCTGCCGCCGCCCTGGCCGCCGGCCCGCCCGCCCCTTCCCGCGGCCCGCCCGCCCCTTCCCGCGGCCCGCCCGCCCCTTCCCGCGGCCCGCCCGGCACCGCCCGGCCTGTCGGCACCGCCGGCCCCGTCGGCGAACAGGTGCGTCGCGCCGTAGGCAGCGCAGACCGCGGCGCGGGCCGCCAGCTCATGCCCTGGCCCGGTGCGGCGCCTGGCCAGCGGGACGGGCACGACCAGCGTGCCGGACGGCAGGCTTTCGGCTGCGGCGAGCACCGTCCGGATCAGCGCCTCGGGCCTGGTCACCACGTCGGCCGGGCCAGATATCAGCGGCAGCAGCAGGATCCTGGCCTTGAGCTGCCCGGCCAGGTGCCGCAGCTGCCCGATCTGGCGGCTGTTCAGCGGACCGCGGGTGGCGAAGGCGAGCACGGGCCCGCCGCCGAGCTGTGCTCTGACCTCCGCCGGGCTCAGCTGCAGCCGCCGGAACGGCCCGTGCTCGGGCTCGCGGTGCGCGGTTACTTTGCCGTCCAGCCGGATGAGGCCGCGGTCCCCGCTGCCGTCCCCGCTGCCTGCCCCGGCGGGGAGCAGGCTCCGCCCGGCGACGTCGAGCACGGCCAGCGGCGTGCCCTCGGGGTCGTGCAGCATGACCCGGGTGGCGTCCGGCGAGATCGCGTTCTCGGGCACGTCGAGGGTGACGGGAAACGGCCAGGGTGTGCCGTCGGCCAGCTCGCCGCGCTCGCCGACCGCGGCGACGTCGGCCGCGCTCATGAACCCGGTGAGCGGCGCGAACGCTCCCGACAGCAGCAGCTCCAGGTCGGCGAGCTGCGGCTCGCTGAGGGTCCAGGACGGCCAGCCGGCAACCTCGCTAGCAGCATCGGCACGCGCCCCAGCCGTCACGTCATCCTCCGTCGCCGTGGCGCCCGCTCCACGGCGCACCGGGTTACCGCATGAAGCGCTCGGAGCTGTCGGCACCCGAGAGTACACGGAAGGCGAGGCCGCAGCGGCGCAGCGCACTCCTGTTCAGCGGAACGCGCTGTGTTCGGCGGAACGCACCATTTTCGCCGGAACGCGCCCTGTTTGGCGGAACCCGCCGGGCACGCCGCCTTGGCGCACGGCACTGCGCTGCCCGCCGCGCGTTTACACTAAGACGTCCCGCGCTCCGGTCTCCGGCGGTCCCGCCGGGCCAGGTTGAGACCCGCCTTCCGCCGCGCGCGGGCGTTTCGTGCTGCCTATGCAGGGATGCAATGAGCCTCTCCGGTCTTGTCGAAGTCATCGCCGACGATCCGCAGCTGCGGCGTGCGCTGGACGCGGCCGGCGGCGAGACCGGCCATCGCGACTCGCCGGGTGCCGCAGGCGCCGACCTCGTCGGCCCGCCCGCTCTGCGCCCCGTCCTCGCCGCCGCACTGGCCACGTCCGCCGACGCGGGCAGGTTCGTGCTTGCGGTCACCGCCACGGCCCGCGAGGCCGAGGACCTGGCCGAGGCCCTGAATTCGCTGCTGCCTGCCGCCGGCGCGGCCTACTTCCCGTCCTGGGAGACGCTGCCGCACGAGCGGCTGTCGCCGCGCTCCGACACCTCCGGGCAGCGGATCGCGGTGCTCCGCCGGCTAGCCCGCCCGGACGGCGAAAGCGACCCGAGGTCAGGGCCGCTGACGATCGTCACCACCGGGGTCCGCGGCCTGCTCCAGCCGATCGTCGGCGGTCTTGGCGACATCGAGCCGGTCACGCTGCGAGCGGGCCAGGAGGCCGACCTGGACGAGGTCGTCGCCCGGCTGGTCGACATCGGCTACGCGCGGGTCGACCTGGTGGAGAAACGCGGCGACCTCGCCGTCCGCGGCGGCATCGTCGACGTGTTCCCGCCGACTCAGGAGCATCCGCTCCGGATCGAGTTCTGGGGCGACACGGTGGAGGAGGTCAGGTCCTTCAAGGTCGCCGACCAGCGCAGCCTGCAGGTCGCGGCCGACGGCCTGTGGGCGCCGCCGTGCCGCGAGCTGCTGCTGACCCCGGCGGTCAGGGCACGGGCCAAGGCGCTGGCCGCCGAGCATCCCGGCCTTGCCGACGTGCTCGGCAAGCTGTCGGACGGCATCACCGTCGAGGGCATGGAGGCCTTCGCGCCGGTGCTGGCCGAGCGGATGGACCTGCTGCTCGACTACGTGCCGGCCGGCGGCTGCGTGCTGGCCTGCGACCCCGAGCGGATCAGGGCCAGGGCGGCCGACCTTGTCCGGACCAGCCAGGAATTCCTTGAGGCGTCCTGGGTGAACGCGGCGGCCGGCGGCGAGGTGCCGATCGATCTCGGTGCCGCCGTGTTCCAGCCGATCACCCGGGTGCGCGCGGCGGCGGCGGCGCTCGGGCTGCCCTGGTGGACGTTCGCCCCGTTCCAGTCGGAAAGCACCGGCACGACACAAGACACCGGCATAACGGGGCATTCGGCCGGCTCTGACCCTGCTCTCGACGCTGCCGACGTGGGGGATGAAACCAGCCGTCCCTCGTTCCGCATGGAAGCGAGCCCGGCCGAGGCGTACCGCGGCGATACCGCACGCGTCCTGGCCGACGTCAGCCAGTGGCTCGGCCAGGGCTGGCGGGTGGTCCTGGTCACCGAGGGCCACGGGCCGGCCCAGCGGCTGGCCGAGCTGCTGCGCGGCGAGGGCCTCGGCACCAGGACCGGCGACCTGGGCGAGCCGCCCGAGCCAGGGATCGTGCACGTCACGACCGGCATGGTCGACCACGGGTTCAGCTGGCCGTCGGTACGGCTCGCGGTGCTGTCCGAGCACGACATGGCGGGCCAGCGCGCGGGCGGCCGGGACGCCAGCCGGATGCCGAGCATGCGCCGCGGCGGCGTCGACCCGCTGCAGCTGACGCCCGGTGACTACATCGTGCACGAGCAGCACGGCGTCGGCAGGTACCTGGAGATGACCAGCCGGACGGTGCAGGGCGCGACCAGGGAGTACCTGGTCATCGAGTACGCGCCGGGCAAGCGCGGGCAGCCGCCGGACAAGCTGTACCTGCCCACCGACCAGCTGGACGAGGTGACCAGGTACGTCGGCGGCGAGGCACCGACCCTGCACCGGCTGGGCGGGGCCGACTGGGCCAAGACGAAGGGCCGCGCCCGCAAGGCGGTCAGGGAGATCGCCGCCGAGCTGATCCGGCTGTACTCGGCCCGGACCGCGTCGCCTGGGTACGCGTTCGGCCCGGACACGCCCTGGCAGCGCGAGCTCGAGGACGCGTTCCCCTACACCGAGACGCCCGACCAGCTCGCCGCCATCGACGAGATCAAGCGGGACATGCAGAAGCCGGTTCCGATGGACCGGCTGATCTGCGGTGACGTCGGTTACGGCAAGACCGAGATCGCGGTGCGCGCCGCCTTCAAGGCCGTGCAGGACGGCAAGCAGGTGGCCGTGCTTGTGCCGACCACGCTGCTCGTCCAGCAGCACACCGCGACCTTCGGCGAGCGCTACGCGCCGTTCCCGGTGACGGTCAGGCCGCTGTCGCGGTTCCAGAGCGACGGCGAGGTGGCCGCGACCATCGGCGGGATGGCTGACGGGAGCGTCGACGTGGTGATCGGCACGCACCGGCTGCTGTCGGCGGAGACCAGCTTCAAGCAGCTGGGCCTGGTGATCATCGACGAGGAGCAGCGGTTCGGCGTCGAGCACAAGGAGTACCTCAAGCGGCTGCGCACCGAGGTCGACGTGCTGTCCATGTCGGCGACTCCGATCCCGCGCACGCTGGAGATGGGCGTGGCCGGGATCAGGGAGATGTCCACCATCCTCACCCCGCCCGAGGAACGCCATCCGGTGCTGACCTTCGTCGGGCCTTACGAGGAGAAGCAGATCGCCGCCGCGATCCGGCGCGAGCTGCTGCGGGACGGCCAGACCTTCTTCGTGCACAACAGGGTCGCCTCGATCAGCAAGGTCGCCGCCCGGCTCGGCGAGCTGGTCCCCGAGGCCAGGATCGCGGTCGCGCACGGCCAGATGAACGAGCACCTGCTCGAGAAGATCATGATCGACTTCCTGGACCGGGCCTACGACGTGCTGGTGTCGACCACCATCGTGGAGTCCGGCCTCGACATCCCGAACGCCAACACCCTGATCGTGGACCGGGCCGACGCCTACGGGCTGGCGCAGCTGCACCAGCTGCGCGGGCGGGTGGGACGCAGCCGCGAGCGGGGCTACTCCTACTTCCTCTACCCGCCGGAGAAGCCGCTCAGCGAGGTCGCGCACGAGCGGCTCGCCACGGTCGCCCAGCACACCGAGCTGGGCGCGGGCATGTACGTCGCGCTGAAGGACCTGGAGATCCGCGGCGCCGGCAACCTGCTCGGCGGGGAGCAGTCGGGGCACATCGCCGGCGTCGGCTTCGACCTCTACGTGCGGATGATCGGCGAAGCGGTCAGCGAGCTGCGCGGAGACGGGCCGGCCGAGCGGCCCGAGGTGCGGGTCGAGCTGCCGGTCAACGCCCACATCCCGCACGAGTACGTGCCGGGAGAGCGGCTGCGGCTGGAGGCCTACACCCGGATCGCGGCCATCGACTCCGCCGAGGACCTGGCCGCTGCGGCGGCCGAGCTCACCGACCGGTTCGGCCCGCCGCCCGAGCCTGTGCTCAGCCTGCTCGCGGTGGCGCGGCTGCGGGCGCACGCCCGTCGTGCCGGGCTTACCGACATCACCCTGCAGGGCAACCACGTCAGGTTCGCGCCGGTGCAGCTGCCGGAGTCGCGGGAGGTACGGGTGCAGCGGCTGTACCCGAGGACCGTGCTCAAACCGGGCGTGCGTACGATGCTCGTACCGGTGCCGAGGGCGGTGCCAGGTGGCGGTCAGGGACGGGCTGCTGATCGCCCGCGGTCAGGGCAGGTCACTGCGATCGGCGCCCGGCCGCTCCGCGATGCGGAGCTGCTCACCTGGTGCGAGGAACTCGTCGAGGCGGTGTTCGGCGGACTCGGGCCGGCCGTGCCGGACGCTTGAGGGCTATACCGGACGCTTGAGGAAGGACTGCTCGTGGTGGTGCTCCGCACCTCGATGAAAATGGCGGCTGCCGCGCTGGCCGCCGGCGCGGTGCTGACCGGCTGCGGGCCGGTCAGGATGGGCGCCGCAGCGGTCATGACCAGCCAGCGGATCTCCGTGTCGACCCTGGCCGCCCAGGTCTCCAACCTCAACCAGGGTTACCTGCGGTACAAGGGCAAGGTCGCCCTGCAGTACCCGGTGTCCCAGATGCCGCAGCAGGTGCTCGGCTGGCTGGTCAGGTTCCGGGTGCGCGACCAGCTCGCGGTGGCCCGCGGGATCAAGGTGACCCCGGCGCAGGCGCAGTCGGCCCTCGCGGCGATCCGGGCGCAGGCCCAGTCCGGGCAGTCCGCGCCAGGCGCGACGGTCAATCTTGCCGAGCTGGCGGTGGCCAACGGCCTGCCGCCGGACCTGCTGACCGCGCTGGCCAGGTACCAGGCGATCGAAGTCGTGCTGCTCGATCGCCTGGACGGCGGCAAGCTGCCGACGTCTTCCGTGGCGCAGGAAGCCCTCGGCGTCCAGTTCGCCAAGGCCGAATGCCTGGCCGCCAAGCAACTCGACATCACGATCAACCCCCAGTTCGGCAGGCTCGACTACAGCGAGTACTCGATCATCTCCGCGCCGACCACGCTGTCCGCGACGGGCCCGTCTGTCTCGCCGGCCGCCTCGCCGTCGGCGGCACCTCAGCTGACCCCGGCCTGCTAGGGGCACGGGTGACGAAGGCAGGCAACGGCGAGTCGGCACAGCCTGGCGCGCGTCTTCTTGACCTCGTGGCCGTGATGGATCGGCTGCGCACCGAATGCCCCTGGGACGCCAAGCAGACTCATGCCACGCTTGCCCCGTATCTGCTCGAAGAGAGTTACGAGGCGGTGGACGCCCTGGAGAGCGGCGACCAGGCAGCGCTGCGGGAGGAACTCGGCGACGTCCTGCTCCAGGTCGCGTTTCATGCCAGGATCGCGGCCGAGCGCACCGACGGCACCGGCTGGACGATTGACGACGTCGCCGGCGGCATCGTCGACAAGCTCATGCGCCGGCACCCGCACGTGTTCGGCGACGTCAGCGTCTCCGGCGCCGACGAGGTCTCGCAGAACTGGGACGCGATCAAGGCCGCCGAGCGCGCCGCCCGCGGCGGCTCGCCGGCCTCGGCGTTCGACGGCGTGCCGCTTGGCCAGCCGGCCCTGTCGCTTGCCGCGCAGCTGCGGCGGCGGGCGGAACGGGCCGGCCTGCCGGACGAGCTGGCCGAGCTACCGCCAGGCCCGGCGGTCAGCGACATCGGCGCCGAGCTTTTCGCGCTGGTCGGCCGGGCACGTGCTGCCGGGCTCGACCCCGAGCTGGAGCTGCGCTCGGCTGCGCGGTCCTACCGGGACCGCGTGCTCGCCTGGGAGCAGGAACGCCGCGAGCCGGGCTGACGGCACGCGGCCGCCGCGCCCGGACCGGCAGGCCGCGGCCGCTACGGCGTGGCCGCTGCGCTCACCAGGCGCGCTCGACTAGGCTCCGATGCGGACATGTCGCCGCATCACCAGTCGGGAGTTTCTATCGTGGCCTCCATCGAAGCCGTCTTCGCCAGGCAGATCCTGGATTCGCGTGGCAACCCGACCATCGAGGTCGAGGTAATACTGGATGACGCCACGATCGCGCGGGCAGCGGTGCCCAGCGGGGCGTCGACCGGCGCCCTCGAGGCGGTCGAGCTCAGGGACGGCGGCGCAGAGTACGGCGGCAAGGGCGTAATGAAGGCGGTCGGCGCGGTCATCGACGAGATCCAGCCGGAGCTGCTCGGCTACGACGCCGACGACCAGCGGCTGATCGACCAGGCCATGATCGACCTCGACCGCACGCCGGACAAGTCGCGGCTCGGCGCGAACGCGATCGTCGGCGTCAGCATGGCGGTGGCCAAGGCGGCGGCCGAGTCGGCGCAGCTGCCGCTGTTCCGCTACCTGGGCGGGCCGAACGCGCACGTGCTGCCGGTGCCGCAGATGAACATACTCAACGGCGGCGCGCACGCCGACAACAACGTCGACGTCCAGGAGTTCATGATCCTGCCCGTCGGGGCAGGCACCTTCGCCGAGGCGCTGCGCTGGGGGGCGGAGACCTATCACGCCCTGAAGTCCGTGCTCCGGCAGCACGGCCTGGCGACCGGCGTCGGCGACGAGGGCGGCTTCGCCCCTGACCTTGAGCACAACAGGGCGGCGCTTGACCTGATCGTGGAGGCGATCGGGAAGGCTGGCTTCACGCCAGGACGCGACGTCGCGCTCGCCATCGACGCCGCCGCGTCCGAGTTCTACTCCGACGGGGCCTACCAGTTCGAGGGCAGCAGGAAGAACTCGGCTGAGATGACCGAGATCTACGGCGACTGGCTTGACCAGTATCCGATCGTCTCGCTTGAGGACCCGCTGGCCGAGGACGACTGGCCCGGCTGGCAGGAGCTGACCGCGGCCCTGGGGGAGCGGGTGCAGGTGGTCGGTGACGACATCTTCGTCACCAACCCGGAGTTGCTGCGCCGCGGCATAGCCGAGCGGACGGCGAATTCGCTGCTGGTCAAGCTCAACCAGATCGGCTCGGTGACCGAGACCCTGAACGCGGTGGCGCTCGCGCACCGCAGCGGGTTCAGCTGCGTGATCAGTCACCGCTCCGGCGAGACGGACGACACCATGATCTCCGATCTCGCGGTGGCCACCAACTGCGGCCAGATCAAGACCGGCGCGCCGGCCAGGTTCGAGCGGGTCGCCAAGTACAACCAGCTGCTCCGCGTCGAGGAACTGCTCGGCGACGCGGCGGCCTACGCCGGGAAGGCGGTTTTCCCGCGCGCTGCCGCCGGCGGCAGATGACGGTTCCTGCTGGCCCGCGACCGCCGGCGAAGGAACGGGCCAGGTTCACCAGCCGGGCCGCCGTTCTCGCCGTGGTGATTTGCGCCATCGCCATGAGCCTGGCCTACCCGGTGCGGGAGTACATCGGCCAGCGCCGGCAGATCGACCAGCTGGAAGCGCAGCGGCAGGCGATCGAGGTCCAGCTGCACAACCTCGACGCGCAGCACCGCAAGCTGGACGACCGGACCTATGTCGAGCAGCAGGCCCGAGATCAGCTGCACATGTGCCTGCCGAGCCAGACCTGCTACGTGGTCATCCCGCCCAGGCACCTCGCCGGGCCGGCCGCCCCGGCCCACGGTCCTGGCACGCCATGGTACGAACGGCTGTGGCATTCGGTCCGCGCGGCAGATCAGGTGCCCGCCAAGTGACAGCAGTGCCCGGGTGGCGCGGGCCGGAGCCGGACGGCCAGGATCCAGCAGACCAGGGCACGGCCGAGGCGGACGTGGCCGAGGCGGACGTGGCCGTCGTCGCCGTTCAGCTAGGACGGCCACCGCGTGGCGTGCTCAGCGTCGCGCATCGCTGCCCGTGCGGGCTCCCGGACGTCGTCGAGACCGCGCCACGGCTGCCTGACGGCACGCCCTTCCCGACCCTGTACTACCTGACCTGCCCCCGCGCCACCGCCGCCATGAGCAGGCTGGAGGCAGCGGGAACGATGCGGGAGATGACGCGGCGGCTGGCGCAGGACCCCGGGCTGAGGCAGGCGCAGCTGTCCGCCCACCGTGACTACCTCGCCCGGCGGGATGCGGCCGCCCGCGCCGCCGGCGTCCAGCCGCTGGCGCCGGGTGCCGGCAGCGCCGGCGGAATGCCGGACCGGGTCAAGTGCCTGCACGCCCTCGCCGCGCACGAGCTTGCCGCCGACGGCACGAACCCGCTGGGCCGCGAGGCGGTACAAGCTGCCGGGAGCTGGTGGGCAGCAGGCCGTTGCGTGACGGCTCCGCCTGCCGGGTGCCCGGCCGCGACGAACCCGGCCGCGACGAGCCCGGCCGCGACGAGCCCGGC
>Ga0302326_10001833_pt1 | contig 52993 bp, 47 predicted proteins | sample Palsa_T0_3_FD_202264 | JGI IMG/M metagenome (GOLD analysis project Ga0302326, IMG submission 202264) | Peat permafrost microbial communities from Stordalen Mire near Abisko, Sweden - Palsa_T0_3 | ecosystem: Environmental > Terrestrial > Soil > Palsa > Peat permafrost | place: Sweden: Abisko...
GATCGGGTCCTCGGTGTAGTCGAGTATTCCCTTCAGCGGACCGCTGCGGGCGGCCGCCTGCAGGGCGCCGTTGACCTCCTCGACGCTCGTCTCCCGGTTGCACTCGACTGTCAGATCCACTACCGAACCCGTCGGCACGGGTGCGCGCACGGCAAAGCCGTGCAGCTTGCCCTGCAGGGCGGGGATCACCAGCCCGATGGCCTTCGCCGCACCGGTCGAAGCGGGTATCAGGTTGATCGCCGCAGCGCGCGCGCGACGGAGATCCTTGTGCGGCAGGTCCTGCAGCCGCTGGTCGGCCGTGTAGGCGTGGATCGTCGTCATCAGTCCGTGCCTGATCCCGACGGTGTCGTTGACCACCTTGGCCACCGGCGCGAGACAGTTCGTCGTGCATGAGGCGGCCGAGATCACCTGCTGTGAGGCGCGGTCGTAGGCCTCGTCGAAGTTCACCCCCAGCACGACGGTCGCGTCGGCGTTCGTGGCCGGCGCCGAGATGATCACCTTCTTGGCGCCCTGTGCCAGGTGCTTGGCGGCGCTGTCGCGGTCGGTGAACAGCCCCGTCGACTCGATCACGACGTCGACGCCCAGCTCGCCCCATGGCAGGTTCGAAGGATCGCGCTCGGCGAGCACGCGCAGCTCCCGCCCATCGACCTCGAGCGCGCCCTCGCGCACCTGCACCGTGCCCGGGTAGCGACCCAGTATCGAGTCGTAGGCCAGCAGGTGGGCAAGGGTGGCCTCGTCGGTCAGGTCATTGACGGCAACCCACTCGATGTCCGCTCCATCAGCGTCGCCGCGGGCCTTGGCGGCACGAAACACGTTCCGGCCGATCCGGCCGAATCCGTTGATCCCAACGCGAACGGGCATTCATCTGCCTCCTGGAGCGGAAATAAACGATGCCGGGTCTCAGGAGCATCGCTCCATCGCCCGGCGAGCCGAAAGGCTATCAGCGGTCCGCGGCGCGGCCCACCCGCCGACGGTCCGCGCGGGCGTGGGCGCGGGCGACCGCACGAGCCCGAGAAGCCGCCTACGGGTCGCGGCGACGGTCGTCTATATCCCGGTGGGCAACCGCCACGTCGAGCCGTTCGTGGCCCCGGTAGCGCTCGGCAAGGTGCTCGGCGATGGCGACCGAACGGTGGCGCCCGCCGGTGCAGCCGACCGCAATCACCAGGTGAGCCTTGCCCTCGGCGACATACTGCTCGAGCAGAAAATCAAGCAGCGAATGCAGCCTCACGTACAGCTCCTCGAGCCGGCCGTCGCGCGCGATGTAATCGACCACGCGCGTGTCGTGGCCGGTGAGGTCGCGCAGCTCGGGCTCGTAGTGCGGGTTGGCCAGGAAGCGCACGTCGAACGCCAGGTCCTCTCCGCGCGGCGGGCCGTGCTTGAAGCCGAAGCTCATGAACGTGAGCGCCAGCCGTCCCGCCACCCGCCCGGGCAGAAGATCGCCGGCGATCTTCTGGCGCAACGTCGCCGCTGACATGCCGGTCGTGTCGACCACGAGATCCGCGCGGCTGCGCAGCGGCTCGAGCAGCGCCCGCTCGGCGGCCACGCCTGCAGCCACGCTGCCCTCCGGCGCAAGCGGATGGCGACGGCGCGTCTCCTTGTAGCGGGTCACCAGGGTCTGCTCGGCCGCCTCGAGGAACAGCACCTGGTGGTTCACGCCGAGCGCGTCGAGGTCGTCCACCACGGCTCGCAGCGCCTCGAAGTAGACACCGCCGCGGACATCCGAGACGACCGCCGCACGCTCGACCTTCGAGCCCTCGTGCACGAACAGCTCCACCAGCGTGCGGATCATCTCGGGAGGAAGGTTGTCGACGCAGAAGTAGCCCGCGTCCTCGAACACGTTCATCGCGGTCGACTTGCCCGCGCCCGAGAAACCGGTGATCACCACGAGGTCCTTCAGCCGCGGCGCCGCCGACGGCCCGGCGGACTGACCGGACTCACCGGTGGGCTTCCGGCCTGTTCCCACGCCGGGCGACTCTGGGGGCCTGATCACGGCCATCGCCCACCATTGTGCCCCATCGGTCGGCTCAGCCGGCGCGGTGGAGGTGCCCGTGCAACTCGCGTGCGACCTTGGCGGGCAGCCCCGGCACCGCCTGCAGCTCCTCGCTGGAGGCCGACACGATTGCCTCGGGCGAGCCGAAATGGGCTAGCAGCGCGCGCTTGCGCGCCGGGCCGATGCCGGGCAGCTCGTCGAGCAGCGAGCTCGTCATCGCCCTGTCGCGCCTCGTGCGGTGATGGGTGACGGCAAAACGGTGCGCCTCGTCGCGCACGCGTTGCAGCAGCTGCAGAGCGGGCGTGGAGTGATCCAGCACCAGCGGCGAGCGGCGTCCAGGGAGGTACAGCTCCTCGATGCGCTTGGCCAGCGACACCACCGCCACGCCGCGCTCGCGAAAGCCGCGCAACGGAGCCAGCCCGGCTGCGAGCTGACCCTTGCCGCCGTCGATCACCACCAGGTTCGGCAGCGAGGCGAAGCTGGCGTCGTAGGCAGGGTCGTGCGGGGAGATGTCGGCCTGGCGCTCCCACTGGGCGAACCGCCGCTCAAGCACCTCGGCGAGCGCCGCGTAGTCATCGGGGTGTCCCTGAAGGCTGCGGATCGTGAAGCGGCGGTAATCCGCCTTCTTCGGCGCCCCTCCCTCGAACACGACCATCGAGGCGACCGTGTGGGTGCCGCCGAGGTTTGAAATGTCGAAGCACTCGATCCGGATCGGGGGAACGTCGAGATCGAGCGCCTGGCGCAATCCTTCGAGCGCCTCCACCCGGCTCTGGCGCCGGCGCTCGGCGCGCAGCCGCTCCTGGTCGAGGGCAAGGTGCGCGTTGCGCTCGGCCAGCTCGAGGATCCTGCGCTTCTCGCCGCGCTCGGCGGCCCGCAACTCCACCGGTCCGCCTCGCCGGCTGGCGAGCGCGTCGGCGAGCGCCGGGCGATCGGCGAGCTCGCGCTGGACCACCAGCAGCGCGGGGATCGACATGTGCCCTCCGTAGTACTGCAGCATGAACTCCTCGGCCACCTCCACCAGGTCCCGCTCGGTCTCATTCGACAGATAGAACGACTGGCGATCGGAGAGCACGCCGTCGCGCACCTGGAACACCTGCGCGTTGGCCTCCCGGCCGTCCACCGCCACCGCGACGGCGTCGAGCGTTCCCACCGACTCGTTGGCCACCCGCCGGCGCTCCATCAGCGAGCGAACGGCGCGCAGGCGGTTGCGCTCGAGCGTGGCCTGCTCGAACTCCTCGGCAGCTGCAGCTGCGCGCATGCGCGTCTCCAGGTCGCGCTCGATCGCCCGAAAGCGACCGGACAGGAAGTCGACCACCCCCTCGATGCTCCGCCGGTAGTCCTCCTGGGAGACGTAGCCCACGCACGGGGCCTCGCAGCGCTTGATGTAGTAGTCAAGGCACGGGCTGCCGCTGCGCCGGCCGGGCTCGGGGCCGGTGCAGGAGCGGAACATGAACACCTTCGCGAGCACCTCGAGTGTCCCCCGTACGCGCTTGGCGTTCGAGTACGGGCCGAAATACGCCCGGCCGCTGCGATGGCGCTCGCGCGTGAAGTACACGCGCGGGAAGTCCTCATCGAGGGAGATCGCGATGAACGGATAGGACTTGTCGTCGCGCAGCCTGATGTTGAAGCGCGGCCGGTACTGCTTGATGAAGCTCTGCTCAGCGAGCAGAGCCTCCGCCTCGGTGGCCACGACAACGCACTCGATGTGCTCCACGCTGGCCACCATTTCAGCGTGACCGGGGCTGCTCGGTACCTGCGCTTTGGAGAAGTGCGACGCCACCCGCTTGCGCACGGACTTGGCCTTGCCGACGTAGATCACGCGACCCCGACCGTCGCGGAACAGGTACACGCCCGGCTGGTCGGGGAGGGCGCGACGCTGCTCGGCGATGCTCGCGTTCGCGTCGCCGTTGCCCGTCACTGTCTCGGTGGCTGCCATGCCATCCGAGGATAGGAGGCGCCCGGGGCGCTCAGTACGAGCGCCAGTAGCGATAGGTGGCGAGCAGGGCGTACACGGCCAGCGCCGCCAGCGCAAACCACAGGAGCTCGCCGATGCCCGTGTTCCACATCCGCGAGCGCGCCGTGAGCAGGAAGACGACGCCCGCGAGCGCCGCGTAGAGCATTCCGCGATGGCGGTCGCCGAGGCCATGCAGGGCGACCCGGTTTTCGCGATACAGGCGCAGCCCGAGATAGGCGATGCCGATGCCGAAGGCGACCCACAGTGCGGCAACGAACGTTTCCAACGCCCGTTCGGCTTCGGGCAGGAACTTCACGCCGGCGGCGATCGCCGCGACGATGAGCACGTTACGCGCTGTCTTGAGCCGTTCCATGGCAGGGCATTGTAGGTCAGTCGATGAGCGCCTCAAGGCGCGCGTAGGCGTCCTCGACGGCGCGCCGGGCAGCGGTGTGCCGGGCCTCGGACTTGGCCGCCTCATAGCGTGTCGCCCACGCCGCGGGATCGGCCAGCTGGTCCTCCACCGCGCGCATCGCGGCCTCCGCATCTTCGACGGCCGTCTCGGCCCTGCGTTGGTCGGTCAGACGGTTCTTCGACGGCCCCTTCGGCTTCGGCTTGCGCTTCGGCTCGGCCGTCGCAGGAGCCCCCCCGGCGGCGCCGTCAGCGCCGGCGTGCGCCATCGCCCCGTTGGTGGCGGGCGCCGAGGAGCTGACGGCCGGGCCCACTCCGGCCCGCCCGCCCGGCGCCGGACCGTGCCCGCCCAGCGCAGCCCGCTCGTCGCGAGTGCGCACATACTCGGCCCAGCCGCCGCTGTAGCTGTGCAGGGCGCGGTCCTCGACGGCGATCGTGCGGGTACCGACCGCGTCCAGCAGCGCGCGGTCGTGAGACACCAACAGGATCGCTCCCTGAAAGGAGCGCAGGGCGTCCTCCAGCGCCTCGCGGCTCTCGATGTCGAGATGGTTCGTGGGCTCGTCGAGGATCAGCACGTTGGGCGGATGGCTCGCCGTGCCGACCAGCAGCGCCAGCGACAGCCGCCGGCGCTCACCACCGGAGAGTCCGCTCAGCGGCTTTTCGGCGTCCTCGCCGGAGAACAGGAAGCGGCCGAGCAGCGCGCGCGTGCGCCCGGGGTTCAGCCCGCTGGCGCGCTGGGCCGCGTCGAGCACGCTCTGCCCGGCTCCTCCGCCGGCACCGAGCTCATCGGCGTGCTGGGACAGGTAGCCGATCCGCACGTTGTGGCCTGTGCTCAGCCTGCCCGCCGCCAACGCTCGCCGGCCGGCGAGCGTCTCGATCAGGGTTGTCTTGCCGGTCCCGTTGGGGCCCACCAGCGACACGTGCTCGCCACGCTCCAGCCACAGCTCGGCGTGCTCGAGCAGCACGATCGGGGCGTTCGGGCCCGCGGAGCGTCCGCCCTTCTCCCCCGGCCGGGAGCGATCCGCGCGCTCGCCGTCCCCGCCGATCTCGATGCGCCCGTCGAGCAGCTCGAATATCACCCGCCCCGAGCGCTCCGGCGAGGAGAACTCGAAGTCGAGGCTCCTGCCGTCCCTGGGCTCGCGCTCGATGCGCTCGATCTTGGCGAGCTTCTTCACCCGCGACTGCGCCTGGCGGGCCTTGGTGGCCTTGTAGCGGAAGCGCTCGATGAAGCGTTCCATGCGCTCGATCTCGGCCTGTTGAGCATCGATCGCCCGGCCCAGCGCGATCTCCCGGGCCGCCTGCTCCCTGCGCCAGTTGTGCCAGGTGCCGGCAAAGAAGCGCGAGCGTGTCGGCGGGCCTCCGTACAACTCGAGCACAGCCGTCCCGACCGCCTCGAGGAACCAGCGGTCGTGCGCAACCAGCACCACCGCCGCGTCCAGGTCCACGAGGGTCTGCTCGAGCCATTCGAGCGACTCGATGTCCAGATGGTTGGTGGGCTCGTCCAGCAGCAGAACATCGGCCCCGGTGGCGAGCGCTCGGGCCAGCGACGCGCGGGTCAGCTGCCCGCCGGAGAACGTGTCCAGGGCACGATCCAGATCGGCCTCGACGAAGCCCAGGCCGCGCGCCATGACGGTGGCCCGATCGCGCCACAGATAGCCGCCGCGAGCCTCCAGCTGCGCCTGGGCGCGGGCGTAGCGGGCGAGCAGCGCCTCGTCGTCCTGCCCGCCGGACATCCTGCCCTCCAACTCGCTCAGCTCGGCCTCGATCTGGAGCTCCTCCGCGCAGCCCGACAACAGGTACTCGCGCAACGGCACCCCGCGCTCGCGCGGCGGGCGCTGGTCGTGCAGCGCGATGCGGACGCCCTTGGCGACGCTCAGCTCGCCCCGGTCGATCGGCGTCTCCCCCGCGAGCATCCGCAAAAGCGTCGTCTTGCCCGCGCCGTTGCGCCCGGCCAGCGTCATCCGTTCGCGGCGCTCCAGCTTGAACGACACGCCGCGCAGCAGCGGCTGCCCGGCCATGTCCTTGTGCAGATCCGATGCGATCAGTAGGGCCATCGAGGAGATGGTAGGGCCGGCCCGGCTGCCCCCGCCTTCGCTAGGATCACCACACCATGCGCCGCCTGCCCGCCAGCCTGCTGCTGCTTGTGCTGATCGCGCCGCTCGTGCTCGCACCCAGCGCGCAGGCCTACAACGACGGTCGGGGCTTCTACGGGGCGACCAACGACAAAGTGGTGGTCGACGCCGGCTTCATCCTGATCGTGTTCTTCCCAGCCTTCGTGTTCGTGATGAGCATGCTGCAGCGTCGCCTCGAGAAGCGCAAGGAAGCCCGCAAGGCGGCAACCAAAGCCCTGGGCGCTGTCCGGTGGCGCGGCGGCTGGTAGGCCGCATCGCGCTGCCCCGCGCGGCGGCTCCTCGATGAGCGAGCTCGAACCCGGCGCTGTGCGCTACGAGCGCACCGGCGCGGCGGCGCTCGTGACGATCGACCGCCAGCACCGGCGCAATGCTGTGGACGGCCCCACCGCGGCCGCACTGCACGCCGCGTATATGAAATTCGAGGAGGACGAGGCTGCGCGCGTGCTGGTGCTGACGGGCGCGGGCGGGGTGTCGTTCTGCGCAGGCGCCGACCTGAAGGCAACGGTCACCTTCCGCGAGCGGCTGATGAGCGAGGAGGGCCCGATGGGCTTCACCCGCCTGACACCCTCCAAGCCGACGATCGCGGCGATCTCGGGCTTCTGTCTGGCCGGGGGCCTTGAGCTGGCGCTGTGGTGCGATCTGCGAATCGCGACCGAGACCTCGACGCTCGGCTATCCCGAGCGCCGCTGGGGCGTGCCGCTGATCGACGGCGGCACCCAGCGCCTGCCCCGCATCGTCGGCCTCGGGCGGGCGCTCGACCTGATCCTCACCGGCAGGATGCTCGGCGCCGCGGAGGCTCTGTCGATGGGGCTCCTCAGCGAGGTCGTTCCGGCGGGCGCCCACCTCGAGCGCGCGCTGGCGCTGGCCGAGGGGCTCGCGAGCTTCCCCCAGCGCACGATGCTGGCCGATCGCCGCGCGGCGATCGAGGGGCTCGGGATGACCCTCGCGCAGGGTCTCGCGCTCGAGGCGAGCGCCGGACCCGAGGTGTTCGAGGATGGCGTGCGCGGTGCCGCGCGCTTTGCAGCCGGCGAGGGCCGCGCCGGCGCGGGCGCCGGGGCGTAGGTCAGAACGCGCATCCCGATATGCTCGCGTGACCGTGGCCTACTTCGTGACAGGAGCTACCGGCTTCATCGGGCGACGCCTCGTGGAGCGGCTGCTCAACCAGCGTCAGGGCAAGATCCACGTGCTCGTGCGCGAGACCTCCAAGGGCAGGTTGGAGGATCTGATCGAGCGCTGGGGCAGCGTGGCGGGCGCAGCGGCGGCCAAACGCGTGGAGCCGGTCGTCGGCGATCTTCGCAAGCCGCTGCTGGGGCTCGAGCAGGAGCAGGTGAACGAGCTGCGCGGCAAGATCACCCATTTCTTCCATCTCGCCGCCGTGTATGACATGACCGCGCCGGCCGAGCGCAACACGGCGGTCAACGTCGGGGGCACGACGCACGCCGTCGAACTCGCCCGGGCGCTCGAGGTCGAGCACCTGCATCACGTCTCCTCGATCGCCGTCGCGGGCGACTACAAGGGCCTGTTCGAGGAGGACTTCTTCGACGAGGGCCAGAAGCTGCCCTCCCCCTACCATCGCACCAAGTTCGAGGCCGAGCGGATCGTGCGCGAGCAGCCCTACGTGCCCTGGCGCGTGTACCGGCCGGCGATCGTGGTGGGCGACTCACAGACCGGCGAGATGGACAAGATCGACGGGCCCTATTACTTCTTCAAGGCGATCCAGCGGACGCGCGCGCTGGTGCCGGAGTGGGTTCCCCTCGTGGGCCTTGACCTGGGCAGGACCAACGTGGTGCCGGTCGACTGGGTGGCGGGAGCGCTCGAGCACATCGCCCACCAGCCCGATCTCGATGGCCACGCCTTCCACCTGACGGACCCGCGGCCCCTGCGCGTGGACGAACTGTTCAACGAGTTCGCCGCGGCCGCACACGCGCCCCGCTTCGCCGTGAGCGTCGACAAACGACTGACCGACGCCGTGCCCACCTGGCCGCTGTCGCTGTTGATGAGCGTGCCGCCGCTGCGCCAGGGTCGCCGGCTCGCGCTGCGCGAGCTGGGCATCCCGCCGGAGGTGCTCGAGCACGTTGAGCTGAAGCCGAGATTCGATACACACGGAGCGGAACGGGCCCTGAAGGGCTCGGCGCTCGAACAGCCCCCGCCGCTGCACGAGTATGCAGCGCGTCTGTGGGACTACTGGGAGCGCGAGATGGACGATCTCGCCAAAGGCAGCTCGCTGAAGGAGTCGCTGGAGGGCAAGCACGTCCTGATCACGGGCGCCTCGTCGGGGATCGGGCGCGCGGCGGCGGTCAAAATCGCGGCCGCGGGCGGGGTGCCGCTGCTCGTCGCCCGCAACGTCGAGAAGCTCGAGGAGGTGCGTGCGGAGATCGTCGCCGCAGGCGGCACCGCCTACGTTTACGCGGCCGACCTCGCCGACATGGAGTCGGTCGACCGCCTGGTCGCGCGTGTGCTGTCCGACCACCGCGGCGTCGACATGCTGGTCAACAACGCCGGCCGCTCGATCCGCAGGTCGATCGCGCTCAGCTACGACCGCTTCCACGACTTCGAACGCACGATGCAGCTCAACTACTTCGGCGCGGTCAAGCTGATCATCGGGCTGCTCCCGAACATGCGCGAGCGGGGCTCCGGGCACGTCGTCAACATCTCCTCGATCGGCGTGCAGACGAACCCGCCGCGCTTCTCCGCCTACGTGGCCTCGAAGGCGGCCCTGGATGCGTTCACCCGCGTGGTCGCCTCGGAGGTCGTCGGCGACGGGATCACGTTCACGACGATTCACATGCCGCTGGTACGCACGCCGATGATCGCCCCCACGAAGATGTACGACGCCTTTCCCGCGATCACGCCCGAGGAGGCCGGCGAAATGATCTGCGAGGCGCTGCGTTCGCGGCCCAAGCACATGGGCACCCGCCTCGGCACCTTCGGCGAGGTCGCCTACACGCTCGCGCCCAAGGCGGTCGACCAGCTGCTGCATCTCGCCTACCGCGTGTTCCCCGATTCCGCCGCCTCCAAGGGGGAGAAGAACCCTGAGGAGAAAGCCAATTTCGAGCAGATCGCGATGGCCACCCTGACGAGGGGCGTGCACTGGTAGGAGCAAGCGGCCGGTGCGGGATGATTGGGCCGTGAACGAGACGGCTCCGGCCATAGAGGTGCATGCGCTCACCAAGCGCTACGGCGAATACGAGGCTGTGCGCGGCATCGACATCACCGTGCGCCGCGGTGAGGTGTTCGGTCTGCTCGGCCCCAACGGCGCGGGCAAGACCACGACGGTGGAGATCCTCGAGGGCTACCGCCAGCGCAGCGGCGGCGAGGTCTCGGTGCTCGGCTTCGATCCGGCCCGAAGGTCGATCGAGCTGCGCCGGCGCATAGGGATCGTGCTGCAGTCGGGCGGCATCTACAGCCACGTGACACCGCGCGAGCTGCTGCGCCACTGGGCGGGGTTCTACCCGCACCCGCGGTCGGTCGAGGAGGTCCTAAAGCTGGCCGGTCTCGAGGACAGGGCGGACGTGCGCAGCCGCAAGCTCTCAGGCGGCCAGCTGCGGCGGCTGGACTTCGCGCTGGCGCTGGTGGGCGACCCGGAGCTGATGTTCCTGGACGAGCCCACGACCGGGTTCGACCCCGCGGCGCGGCATGCGGCCTGGGAGACCGTGCGCAGCCTGCGCGACCTGGGCAAGACGATCCTGTTGACCACCCACTATCTGGACGAGGCCCAGGAGCTCGCCGACCGGGTGGCGATCGTCAAGGACGGCCGCGTGCTCGCGATCGGCCCGCCCCGAGAGCTGGGGGTCGGCGGATCGCACTACCGCGTCGCCTACCGGGACCGGCACGGCGAGCTCGTCGAGCAGCAGACCGACGACCCGACCAGGCTGTTGCATGAGCTGACCGCCGAGGCGCTCGCGCGGGGGGAGCGGGTGGAGGAGCTGAGCGTGGGGCGCCCCACGCTCGAGGACGTCTACCTGGAGCTGACCGCGGATGCCTGAGCCGACCGCCACGTGCCAGCGGAGCGCCGATGCCTGACGCGCTGACCCTGACCTGGCGTCAGTATCGCCTCGAGCGCCGGATGTTCTGGCGCAATCCGAGCGCCGCCTTCTTCAACTTCGTGCTGCCGCTGCTGTTCCTGTGCGGGGGCGGAGTGATCCTCGAGGGAAACCAGCACGACCTGAACCTGCTCGTGCCGGCCATCGCCGGCATGAGCGTGATGTCGACCACGTTCACGGCGCTGGCCTACAACATCGTGTTCCTGCGCGAGCGCGGGGTGCTCAAGCGCATCCGCGGCGCCCCGTTGCCGACGAGCTCCTACTTCGGCGGCGTGGCCGCCAACGCGGTCACCAACACCGCCCTTCAGATTGCCATCATCGTGCTCGCCGGGCGGGTCTTCTTCGGCATCGGCTGGCCGGCCCACTGGGATGAGCTGATCGTGTTCGTGCTGGTGGGCGTGGTCTGCTTCGCCGCGCTGGGCGTGTCATTTGCGCACGTGATTCCCAACTTCGAGTCGACCGCGGCGTACGTCAACGCGGTCTTCCTTCCTGTCGTGTTCGTCTCGTTCTTCGTGTTCGAAAACAAGAGCGCTCCCACATTCCTGCGCAACATCGCCGAAGCGCTTCCGCTGAAGCCGCTCATCGACGGGCTGTACGGAGCGATGGTGACGGGAAAGGGTCTCAGCCACAATCTCGACGCGCTCGCGGTGATCGGGCTGTGGGGCGTGCTCGGGCTGTACTTCGCCGTGCGCGGCTTCTCCTGGGAGCAGTCGCGGATATGACGATCAACAAGGGAGGCACAGCGTGAAGGAGCTGGCCGAGGACGTCTACCTGCTGCGCGGGTTCCCCCCCAACGCGATCAACGTGTACCTGGTCGGCGACGTGCTGATCGACGCAGCCACCAGGCAGGGAGAGCGGCGGATCATGCGCGAGCTCGGCGGGCGGAAAGTGACCGCGCATGCGCTCACCCACGCCCACCCCGATCACCAGGGCGCAAGCCACGCGATCTGCGAGCGGCTGGGGATACCACTGTGGTGCGGGCAGGGCGACATCCCGGCGATGGAGACTCCCGGCGGGATCAAAAACAGCCAGGCACCGGGTTGGCTGAATCGTTTTCAGGAGCGCTTCTGGACGGGCCCTCCCCACCCGGTCTCCCGCGCCCTGGCAGAGGGCGACGAGGTGGCCGGGTTCACGGTGCTCGAGACCCCGGGGCACTCGCGCGGGCACGTCGCCTACTGGCGCGCCTCCGACCGTGTGCTGATCCTCGGCGACGTGCTGAACGGCATGAACGTGAGGACGGGCGTCCGCGGCCTGCACGAGCCACCGGCGATCTTCACGCCCGACCCCCCGCGCAATCGCGAGTCGGCGCGCAGGCTCGCGGCACTCGAGCCGGCGCTCGTCTGCTTCGGCCACGGACCACCACTGCGCAACCCTGGCGAGCTGGCCGACTTCGCGTCTCGACTGCCCGCCTGAGCGACGATGGCCGACAGCATCTTCGTTCGCGACGGCGAGCGCTTCGTCCCCACCGAGCATGCCCGCGGGCCCTGGGATCCGCGGGCACTGCACGGTGGCGCGCCCGCGGCGCTCCTCACCGACGCGTTCCAGCGGATGGAGCCCGGTTCGGAGCTCGCGATCGCGCGTCTGGGTTTTGAGTTCCTGCGCCCGATTCCGTTCGCGCCGCTCACGCTGTCGACGCGCATCCTGCGCGCCGGCCGACGCGTGCAGGAGCTGGCGGGCGAGCTGCGCGCCGGCGGGGAGCTCGTCTGTCGCGCGAGCGCACTGCGCATGCAGCAGGTCCCGCCGGACCTGCCCATGCCCGACCCGCGCGTGCCCGGGGCGACCGCTCCACCGCCAGACGCGCCGCTGCCGCCGCCCGAGTCCGGCCAGCCGGTGCGCTTCTCGCTCGACGGCTCACGCGAGGCCAGCTTTGCCGCCACGGCGATGGAGATGCGCTGGCTCGGCGACGCGCATGCGCCCGGACCGGGGCGGGTGTGGATGCGCCTTCGCCAACCGCTCGTGCCCGGCGAGTCGCTGACCCCGCTGACCCGCCTGGCGGCGAGCGCGGATTTCGGAAACGGAGTCAGCGCGACTCTGCCGTTCGACCGCTTCCTGTTCATCAATGCCGATCTCGCGATCCACCTGCACCGCCCGCCGAGCGGCGACTGGATCGGCCTTGACTCGCGCACGCTGTTGAGCGCCGGCGGCACCGGCCTGGCCGAAAGCGTGCTGCACGACGCCGCCGGGCCGGCCGGGCGCGCCTTTCAGGCGCTGGTCGTGCAGGCTCGCTGAGTGGCTCGTTCGTCCAGTCGCACCGTGCCATTCGTTGCATGCGCAAGCAAACGGCTATGATGGTGGAAACACAACAATCGATCATTGTCGACCATATGCGTCGGCCTTGTGCAAAGGAGAACTCCGATGTCCAACGATTCCGCAGTTGCCACCGCCGCTTCAACGACCGGCCTCCCGACGGGTACATGGACCGTCGACCCCGTCCACTCGAGCGTCGAGTTCCAGGTCAAACACCTCGGTATCGCCACCGTCAAGGGGCAGTTCAACGAGTTCGAGGGAACCCTCGAGGTCGGCCCCGACGGCGCCACGGCGTACGGCACCGTGACCGTCGACAGCGTCGACACGCGCGAGCCCCAGCGCGACGAGCACCTGCGCTCGCCCGACTTCTTCGAGGCCGCGACCTACCCCAAGATCAGCTTCCGCTCCACCGCCATCAGGCCGGGCGGTGACGGCGAGTTCGAGATCGACGGAGACATCGAGATCCACGGGATCAAGAAGGCCATTACCCTGAAGGGCACCGTCGAGGGCACCGAGACCGACCCCCAGGGCAACGATCGCGTCGGACTGTCTGTGACCGGGCAGATCGACCGCTCCGACCACGACATGAAGTTCAACGCTGCCCTCGGCTCGGGCAACGTGGTCGTCAGCGACAAGGTCAAGCTCCTCATCGACATCTCGGCCGTCAAGAGCGCCTGAATCAGCGCGCGGGCCACGCCGTCAGCGCACGACGGCGTGGCCCAGCGCCTGATCGGCGGCCTCGAGCGTGTCGGCGCTGAGCACGATGCCGGACGCCGAGGCATTGGCGTGCACCTGCTCGGGCCGGCTCGCGCCGACGATCGCCGACGCCACGTTTCCCAGGCGCAGCACCCAGGCGAGCGCCAGCTGCGCCATCGACAGCCCGGCCTCTGCGGCGACCGGCTCAAGTCGCTGCACCGCCTCAAGCACGGGTGGCGCCATCAGCCGGTCGATGAAGCCGCTCATGCTGTCGCTTGCCGCGCGCGAGTCCGGCGGAGGCGGCTCGCCGGGGGGATACTTGCCGGTCAGCACCCCCTGTGCCAACGGCGACCACACGATCTGGGAGATCTGCTCGCGTTCGCACAGCGGGATCACCTGGGCCTCCGGCGCGCGCCACAGCATCGAGTACTGCGGCTGGCTGGATACCCACCTTGCGGCGCCCGTCAGCTGAAGCGATGCCTCGATCTCCTCAACGGGCCACTCGCTGAAGCCGATGTGCCGCGCCTTGCCGGCCTGCACAACTTCGGTGAGCGCGCCCATCGTCTCCTCAAGCGGGGTCTCGGCGTCATAGCGGTGGCACTGGTACAGGTCGACATAATCGGTGCGCAGGCGCTCGAGCGAGGCGTCGATCTGCTTGTGAATCTGGGCCGCCGACAGGCCTCGGTCGGTGGCCGACATCGGGAAGTACAGCTTGGTGGCAAGGACGTAGGAGGAGCGCTCATGACCCGACAGCACATCTCCGAGCAGTGTCTCGGCCGCGCCCGCCCCGTACACGTTCGCGGTGTCGATGAAGTTGATGCCGGCGTCGAACGCCGCCTCCACGCACGCCTGCGCCTGCTCGCGCGCCACGCCACCCGAGTAGGTGAGCCATGAGCCGAGGCTGATCTCAGAAACGTCGATGCCGCTCGAGCCGAGCGTGCGGAAGTTCACGCACGCGAGCTTACCGGGGAGTAGTAGCCTCGACCGCGATGGCGCCTGAACTCACCCCCATCGACCCCACGCTCAGCGTCGGCTCGGTGGCGCTGGCCGTCAGCGACCTGTCTCGCAGCGCGGACTTCTACGAGCGCGTGCTCGGGCTACCCGTGGTCTTCCGCGAGGGCGACCGTGCGGGCCTGGGTGGCAGCGCCGAGCAGCCGCTGCTCGAGCTCACCGGCATCGCAGCGCCCGCACCGGCGCCGCCCGGCCGCACGGGCCTGTTTCACGTGGCCTGGCTGCACCCGTCGCGAGCGACGCTCGCCGACACGGTGCGGCGCATCGCCCAGGCGGGCTGGGCGATCGACGGCGCGTCCGACCACGGCGTCTCGGAGGCGCTGTACCTGAGCGATCCCGACGGACTTGGCATCGAGGTCTACGCCGACCGCCCGCGCGCGCAATGGCAGCGGCCGGCGAGCGGGAGGGGCGTGAACATGGTCACCCTGCCGCTGGACGTCGAGGACCTGCTGGCCCAATCGCGGGAGGAGCCCTCCGGCGAGATGCCACCCGACGCAGCCGTGGGTCATGTGCATCTGAAGGTCGCCGACGTGCCCCGCGCAACCGCCTTCTACCGCGACGCGCTCGGCTTCGAGGAGCAGGCGCAGCTGCCTTCGGCGGCCTTCCTGTCCGCCGGCGGCTACCACCACCACGTGGGCCTCAACTCCTGGCAGAGCGCCGGGGAAGGCCCCCCTTCCGAGGACGCCCCGGGACTGCGGCGGGTCGAGTTCGAGCTCGGCGGCCCAGACGCGCTCGAGGCGCTCGAGCGGAGGCTCGCCGACGCCTACGATGGACCGCGACCCACGCGCGGGCAGGATGGGCGTCTATCCGTGCGCGACCCCGACACGCAGCTGCTCACCTTCCGGCATCGCTGAGGCCGCGCGGTCAAGCGCTCGCGGTGTTCAGCTGCGCGAGCTCCTCGGCGGACAGCTCGAGCGCCACCGACGGCAGCAGCTCGGCCAGCTGCCCGGGTGAGGTGGCGCTCGCGATCGGAGCGAGCACCGTGGGCGCTGCCAGCAGCCAGGCCAGCGACACGGCCGCCACCGCCGTGTCGTGGGCCGCAGAGATCCGCCTCAGCGCGTCGAGCACGGCGAAGCCACGCTTGTTGAAGTAGCTGTCGCGCACGCCGGCCGCCCGCGGACCCTCGGGCAGGGGACCGTCGCGGCTGTACTTGCCGCTGAGAAAACCCCGCGCGAGTCCGAAGTAGGGGAAGCACGCGAGACCGTTCTGCAGGCAGACGTCGGCCAGCTCGCCCTCGTACTCGCCGCGCTCCACCAGGTTGTAGTGCGGTTGCAGGGCAACGTAGCGGGCCATCTGCTCGCGCTCGCCGATTCGCAGCGCCTCGCTCAGGCGCGCAGCGCTGTAGTTCGACGCCGCCGCGTGGCGGATCTTTCCCTCGCGAGCCAGCGCGCCGAAGGTCCCAAGCGTCTCGGCGAGCGGGGTGGCGGGGTCGTCCCTGTGGGCGTAGTACAGATCCACGGTGTCGATGCCCAGCCGCTCCAGTGAGCCCTCGATCGCCCGCCTGATGGTCGCCTCGGACAGCCCCGGCAGATCCGGTGACATACCCACCTTGGTGGCGATCACGAGCGTCTCCCTGTTCCCGCGCGCGGCCATCCATCGGCCGATGATCCGCTCGGACTCCCCCGCCCCGCCGGGGCCACCCCGCCCGTAGGTATCGGCCGTGTCGATGAAGTTCCCGCCCGCCGCCACATAGGCGTCAAGCACCTCGAACGAGCGCTCCTCGTCGAGTGTCCAGCCAAACACGTTTCCGCCCAGACACAGGGGGAAGACATCCAGGCCGGTGTTGCCCAGGCGTGCGATGCCTCAAGGGTAGCCGCCGCCCGGGCCGACGGGGCCGCCCGGGCCGACGGGGCCGCCCGGGCCGCCCGGGCCGACGGGGCCGCCCGGGTCGCACGGGCCGGCCGGGCCGGGATGCTTCCCCCTTCGCATGGGCCCGGTCCAGGTGCTCGATGCCTACCGTCGCCGGCCTCCCCCGAAGCTCTGCATCGGCGGCACCACCGCGCGCATGGTCGATCCCACCTCGGCATCCTGCGGCGAGGATTCGGGGTCCGGCAGGCGATGGACGCGCGCCCGCGCAGCCGCCTCCTGCGCATCGGCCGCCCCGTCGGACAGGTGGCGCTCGAGCGCGTCCAGCTCGCGCACGATCACGTTGACCACCCCCTCCGCGCGCTCCAGACGACCCCTGGCCAGCAGCAGCGGCTCGGCCCGCGCCAGGTGGCGGTGGCGCTCGTAGACCGCCTTTCCCACGATCAGGTTGATCGTGCCCCACTCGTCCTCGAACAGCAGGAACATCGTGCCCTTGGCGGTGCCCGGCCGCTGCCGGGCGATGACCAGCCCGGCCACCGATACCGCACAGCCCGTGGGCATGCGGGCCAGCTGGGCGCTGGTCGCGAGCAGAGGAACCTCAAGCCGTTTGCGCAGGACGGCCATCGCATGGTCGCCCACCGTCACCCCGCTCGTCGAGTAGTCGGCGATCAGCCGCTGCCAGCGACCGAGCGGGCGCAGGCGCGGCGCCGGCGGCAAATCCATCCCCAGCGCGAGCTGGGTGCCCTCCCCCGCCTCCTGGCCCGAGGCAGCCACACCCAGCCGCCACAGGGCCGTCCGCCTGTCCACCTCGTCGAGCGGTCGGCGAGCGGCGCCGGCCCGGTCGCGGCCCGGTCGCGACCCTGCGGTCATGAGGCCGTCGCAGGCGCCCGACCAGGCCAGCTGCTCGAGCGTCCTTCGCCCCGCGGCGACGCGCGCGGCGAGGTCGCCGAGGCTGCGGAAGGGTCCATTCCGCTCGCGCTCCTCAACGAGCTCGCGCGCCTCGGCCGCGGCCACATCCTTGATGTAGCCCAGGCCGAGGCGCACGCCCAGCCGGGGGCTCTCCCCGCCGGGCTCGGCCTCCACGGTGCACTGCACATGTGAGGCGTTCACGTCGAGGCCGAGCACATCGATCCCGCGATGCCCGGCATCGTGCACGAGGCTGTCGGGGGCGTAGAAGCCCATCGGCTGCTCGTTCAAGAGCGCGCACAGGAACTCCGGGCCATAGTGGACACGCAGCCACGTCGATTGGTAGGCGAGCAGGCCGAAGGCGGCGCCATGGGCCTTGGGAAAGCCAAAGCCGGCGAAGCCCTCGACCATCTCCCAGACGCGCTTCGCCGTCCGCTCCTCGGCACCGGCATGCTCAAGCGCACCCGCTATGAAGTCCTCGCGGTGGCGCTGGAGCATCTCGTGCGAGCGCTTGCGGCTTATCGCCCGCCGCAGCCCGTCCGCCTCACCGGGCGTGAAGCCCGCAAAGGCTTCGGCCACCTGCATCACCTGATCCTGGAAGATGATCGTGCCGAGCGTCTCCTTCAGGACCTCCCGAAGCGTTGGGTGGTCGTAGGGGACCTCATAACCGGGGTCTTCGCGCAATCGCCGGCGGCGTTCGATGTAGGGGTTGATCGCCCCACCCTGGATCGGCCCGGGTCGCACGATCGCGACCTGGATGGTCAGGTCCTCGAGGTTCGCCGGCCGCGTCCGCCGCAGCGACTGCATCTGGGCGCGGCTCTCGATCTGGAAGACGCCAACCGTATCGGCCGCGCGGATCGCGCTGAATGTGGGCTCATCGTCAAACGGGATGCGTGAGAGATCGATGCGCTCGCCGCGCACGCGCGCGATCTCCTCCACGCAGCGCTCAACCGCCGAGAGCATTCCCAGGCCCAGCAGGTCGATCTTCAAAAAGCCCGCGTCAGCGCAGGAGTCCTTGTCCCACTGGGCGATCTGCCTGCCCTCCATCGCGGCCGGCACCACCGGGCAGCAGTCGATCAGCGGCCTGGTCGCGACGATCATCCCACCCGGATGCTGAGAGAGATGGCGAGGCAGCCCGTATGCCTGTGCCACCAGGCGTCCCAGCCATTGCCAGCGCTCCGAGGCGAGGGGTCTCGCACCCGTGGAAGCATCGGCACCTCCTCTGCTCGCCGGGGATCCCGCAGGCTGGGTGGCATGGACGGATGCGAGCACCGAGGCGATGTCGTGCTCGGCATCTCCTCCGTAGCGATCGGCGTCGCGGGCGACGCGCTCGATCTCCCCGGCGGGCAGCCCGAGGACCTTTCCCAGCTCGCGGATCGCCCCCCGTGCACGGAAGGTCGGAAAGGCCGCGACCAGCGCTGTGTGGTCGCGCCCGTAGCGCTCGTGCACGCGCGGGATCAGCACCTCGCGGATATCCCGCGGGAAATCGAGGTCGATGTCGGGCAGCCCGTGCAGGTCCTCGTTCAGAAAGCGCCCCAGCGCCAGCCTGTTGGCGATCGGGTCGATATGAGAGAGCCCGACGAGGTAGCACACGAGCGAGGAGACGGATGATCCGCGCCCGCGCCCCGGCGCCAGCAGCGCGCGCACCGAGTCCCGGCCGCGCACCTCGATGGCAACTTCCCTGGCGAGCTCGAGCATGTCGTGATGCAGCAGGAAGAAGCCGGCCAGCCCCAGATCTCCGATAACGCGCAGCTCCTGTTCCAGGCGTCCCAGAGCCTCAGTGCGGTTCCCGGACGCGCCGAAGCGATCCTCCAGACGGGCGCCGCACAGCTCGGCCAGGCGCCGCCCGGCGCCTCTATCCTCGGCGCCGGGATAGCGATATCCGAGATCCATGTCGAGATCGAACGTCAGCCGCTCGGCCAGCAGCAGCGTCTCTGAGACCGCCCCGGGCAGATCGCAGAAGCGGCTGGCCATCGCCTGCGGCGTGCACATCACGTGGCTGTGATTGCCTCGGCGCACAGGCTCTGAGGCGTCGAGCGTCATGTGATTGCGCAGCGCCACAAACGCATCCTGCAGCTCGGCTCTGGCGCGCGCGTGCGCGTGCACATCACCCGTGGCCACACATCTGATGCCCAGCTGCCCGGCAAGCGCAGCCAGCGCGTTGTTGCGCGCGCGATCGTGGCGGGCATAGGGGCGCTGCAGCTCCACGTACAGGTCCTCTGGCCCGAACGCGTCGAGCAGACGCCGGGCCGTCGTCTCGCCGCCGCCGGCGATCGCAGATCGATCAGCGCAACCGGTCAGGCAGACCAGTCCCTCGGCGTGGTCGAGCACCGTCTGCAACTCGACGGAGGGGCCGCTGATCTCGCGCCGATCGGCCCCCTCGCGAGTGTGCGCATGAGCGAGTGTGATGATCCGGCAGAGGTTGCTCCAGCCGCGCCGGTCGCGCACGAGCAGGGTGATGTGGCGGGGACCCTCCTGGTCGCGGACGCGGGTCGTGGTCAGGTCGATCTCGGCGCCGTGGATCGCCCTCACCCCATAGGACTTGGCGGCCTGGGCCAGCTCCATCGAGCCCGAGAGCGAATTGTGGTCGGTCAGCGCGATCGCCCCATGGCCCAGCTCGCTCGCGCGCCGCACCAGCTCCTCGGGCAGCGAGACGCCATCCAGAAACGAGTACGCCGAGTGGCAGTGCAGCTCGACATATGGGGGCGTGGAGGGCGCTGTCACTCTCACACCCCCTTCACGGACCCTGCAGGAACCAGCGGCCCGAGCACAGATCGTGGAAGACGATCAAGTTGCGCCCCCGCTCGCTCACGAGCTCCCAGTAACGGCGGCGCACCGGCTCGGCGGTCCACCAGCGATCCTCCACCAGCCAGGACTCGCGCAGCAGCTCGACCGCTTCGCCGTTCACCTGCATCGGCATTCCGTCTCGGAAGCGCACGCGTGCAGGCCGGGGCAGGTTCAGAGCACGAGCCATCAACCCGGGAACGGCGCGAGCACCACCCGCCGCTCGGGCACACGCGAGTCGGGATCCACGCAGACGGCACGCAGCGCCGCGTCCGGTCCGGCCACGGCGCGCACCTGGGCGATGGCCTCGCGCAGGCGAGCGACGCGGGCGGCGCTGTGAGCGGGGTCCTTGTCGAACAGCGTCCGCTGCTCACCCGCCACCGGGCCGAAGCGCTCGACGGTCAAACGCAATGCCGCGGCCGGGGCCGGAAGCAACAGCAGGCGCACCGCAAGCGCCAGCCCGATGCGTTTGGAGTCAGACAGTGCCTGGCGGAAGACCACGCGCTCGCGCCAGGCGCCACCGGCCAGCAGACGCGCGGACAGCGTGACGACGCTCAGCGTGCGCCCACGGCGCTCCGGCCGGGCCAGCAGCCGCTCGACCAGCACGCCGAGCACGCGCTCCAGGGCAACGCCTGAGCTCGCGTCGCCGACTCCCAGCGTCTCCTGCAGGCGCTCCTCGATGGGGCGCGTCCGCAGCGACCCCTCTTCGCCGCTGAGGAGCCGATGCGCGAAGACGCCCGCCGCTCCGAAGCGGTCGGCGAGCTCCGGGCGTCCCAGCTCCCTCAGCTCGCCGAGCGTTCGCACGCCGAGGCGGCCCAGCGGCTCGACCAGCTCTTCGGTCTCCTCGCGAAAGCCGAGCAGCCCGACCGGTCTGCCGGCGAGCCAGCGCCGGGCATCCTTCCCGTCCAGGACGAGCGGCCGGCGCGAGCGCACCGCCAGGGCGGCCGCCAGCGCGAAGAAGCGCGTCGGCCCAGCCCCCATGCGGGCGGGGCGGTCGAGCGCACGCCGGGCGGCGGCGATCGTGGCGGCATCCGTGCCGTGGAGCCCGCGCAGCTCGCCGGCCTCGAAGTAGGCGAGTCCCGGGCGTGCCTGCTCGACGGCCGCGCCGATCGACTCCAGGGCGCGCAGCAGGGCCTCCCAGGTGTCGGCGACCCCCATCGGATCGGCTGGTAGGAGCAGTAGATCGGGGCAGCGGGCCAGCGCCTCCCCTAGCACCATCCCGCGGGCCACGCCGCGGGCCTCAGCGGCCCCGGAGACCTCCCCCACGCGCTGTTCTGAGCCAACCTGCGGCGCCACCGCCAGGGCGCGCCCGCTCAGCGCCTGCGGCCCTCCGGCGGCAACCACCAACTCGAAGCGGGGCAGGTAGACGCATACGACCATGGCAGGTGCGTCTTCAGAGCACGCTTGGGGGAACAGGTGTTCGTACGAACATACGTTCGCAGTTTACACGCCTGTCAAATCGTGGCCCTCAGAACCCGACGGCGCCAGGCGCGGGCGACTCAATCCATGGTCAGCGGGCCCTCTGCCGCCCCACTGAGGAACTGGCGCACGAACGGGTTCTCCGAGGAGAACATCCTGTCCGCGTCGCCCGCATCCACGATCCGCCCCCTCCACAGCAGCGCGATGTACTCGCCGATCCTGCGCGCCGAGGCGATGTCGTGCGTCACGACGATATAGGCGCCTCCGTGGAGCGAGTGCATCTCCTGGATCAGCTCGCACAGCAGCGCCGTGCGCACGGGATCAAGCCCCGAGTCGGGCTCGTCGAAGATGACGATGTCCGGCGACATCACGAGCGCCCGCGCAAACCCGGCGCGCTTGCGCATCCCCCCCGACAGCTGCGAGGGCAGATCGTCGATCGCCTCGGACAACCCCACGTCGGCCAGGCGTTCTTTGACCAGCTTTGAGATCTGCGCCTCAGAGGAGCCGGTGTGCTGGCGCAGCGGGAAGGCGACGTTGTCGAACACCGACATCGACCCGAACAGGGCGCCGTCCTGGAACAGCACGCCGACTTTGCGGCGCAGGGCCAGGAGCTGGGGCATCGTCAGGGTGGGAACCGACTGCCCCTGCACTATGACGTCGCCCGAGTCCGGGAACATCAGCCCGATGATGTGCTTGATGAGCACGCTCTTTCCCGTCCCCGAGGGGCCGAGCACGACGGTGATCGTCTCGGCGGGAAAGGCTACGTTCAGCCCATTCAGGACGGAAACCCCGCCCAGGCGCTTGTGCACGTCTATGCAGCGGATCGACCAGTCGCCCGAATCCGGATCGCCGGCGAGCTCGGCCCCTCCGGAGTGGTACTGATAGTCGTCGGCCTGGGCGGGCTCTTCGCTCATCCTTTCCCTCCATAGGTGACCTGTGGGAACTGGCTGGTCTTGCCGTTGAACGTGAACGGGCCCTGCTGGTTGCACGCCGGCGCCGCCACGTCATTGGCGCTTTCCGGCGTGTTGGCCGCTTTGAACTGGGTGATCAGTTCGATCAGGCTCTGGGACACCGCTTCGTTGGCGGGTCCGCTGACCGAGGGGGCCGTGTTGGCGCAGGTGCCGCTGCTGAACACCTGCAGGCCGCCGTTGCCGAGGGCACCGAAGGCTCCGGGCTGGAAGTAGGGGTTCGAGCGGTTCGTGCCGATCCGCTGCGGATAGACCGCAAGGCTTTCCGGGTTGAAGACGAGCATCGTGCGCAGGTAGTGCTCTTTGGGACCCACGTTCAGGGTACTGCCGTTGCCGCCGCTGGCCTCGGTGGCGGCCGTCAGGTTGGCGAAGAACGCCTGCAGCTCGGGCACATATGAGCCGAGCGACTGAAGGAACGGGTCGAAGTTGTGCAGCACCGGCCTGAGGTTTTCGAGCTCGGGCACCGTCAGGTTGAGGACCGTCGCGGTCGCCGGGAGCCCCCGCTTGGCAGCCGCGGTCAGCGGTCCAACGGCGCTCAGGAAGCTGTTGAACTGCGGGGCAAATGGCTTGGCCGCCTTTAGCAGCGAGGCCAGCTGACGCTCGGCCGGTCGGAATTCGTCGAGGTAGGGGCTGGCGACGACGGCGAATTTGTCGAGTGTCTGCAGCGCGGTGATCGAGTTGGACTCGAACGGCGGCAGCGCGCGCCAGGTTTCGGCGAACGCCTGGCTCGATTCGGCGGCTGCGTGGAAGGTGCGCTCGCCGTTCGAGATCAGCCCTTCGAGCTGGTGGTCGCGCCCGGCCAGGGCGTCGAACACGACCCCCGTGTTGCGGACCAGCGCTTTTACGGCCCCTTCCTGGGCGGCGAGGATTTCGAGCAGCGTGTTTCCATGTTCGACGAATGGCTGGAAGGTGGACAGCGACGCGTTGATCTGTTCCCCGCGCCCTTCGATCGCGGCGGCCTGGTAGCGCATCCACGCCTGGAAGTTCCGCCGCGTGGTGCGGTTCAGCAGCGACAGGATGTCGTCGAGCGTCACGAACGGTTCGACGTTGCTGTCGGCGAGTTTGGCCCCGTCGCCCAGGAACGGGCCCGTGCGGCCCTCGGGGATCAGCTGCACGTAGGTCTCGCCCAGAAGCGTCTTCTGGCGCAGGATCGCGTGCGTGTTGGCGCGGATCGGCGAGTACTGCCCGGCGAGTTCGATCGTTGCCCGCGTATAGCCTTCCTTGCCGAGGTTCACAGCGACGACGTGGCCGACTTCCACGCCCGAGATGCGCACGTCGGACTGTTCGGTGAGCGCGAGCGTGCGAGGGAAGGCCACCGTGAAGCGATAGCCCTTCGGCTTGAGCGGAAGGGGACCGCCGAAGGACTCCCACAGGAACAGCAACAGGCCGAAGCAGCTCAGCGTGAACAGGATTATCACCAGCAGGTTGCCCAGCGTGGGGGCGCGCTTCTGCATATCAGCCGCCTCCCCCCGAGTGGCGCGAGGATGCGGTCCTGGCCCGGATCGCCGGCGCCTGGCCGAACACGTGCGAGTCAAGGCCCGAGAACAGGCCGCCGGCGGGAACCTTCGGCTGCACGTGCACGCTGGCCGCGGCGGCGGTTTTGGTGTTGAGGATGCCTGCCGCCTTGCACGCCGCTTCGTTGGGCGGGTTCAACAGGCCCACCAGCAGGTTCACCGTCGGATTGATTTCCGAGACGCCTTTGAGGATCGGCGCGACGTTGCAGTTCAGGTAGGTGAGGCCGCGGCCGACCGCCCCGCTGGCCTCGGCTGAGCTGAGCACGCTGTTTAGGTCATGGTTGTCCCAATCCAGGAAGAACAGGAAGCCGGCCTGCTTCTGGCTCGGATTGAAGGCCAGCTCGTTGAAGAATTCGTTGATCACCGAGAAGCTGCTGGCCAACTTCGGGAAGGCTTCGGCGAGCTGCTCGGTGTCTGGCCTGATCTCCTTGACGACGGGCAGGATCTGCCGTGCGAACGGCCGGATTTCGTTCTTGAAGATGGGCGTCGTCTTCACGGACAGGCGCGCAGTGGCTTCCTGGGCCGGGCCGAGCGAGCGCGCGAAGGGCTCGAGCTCGCGCAGGGTCGGCCCGAGCACGCTGGCGGCGGTGGCGAGCTTGCCCAGGCCGGTCCTGGTCTTGGCCAGAGCGCCGGGCAGCAGATGCAGAAGGCTCTGGACGTTCTGTTCCTGCTTGGCGAAGACCGCGAACACGGCGTTGGAGGCGTCGACGAGCTGCGCCAGCTGGGTGTCCTTGCCGCCCAGGGCTTCCATCACGAGCCGGAAGTTGTGGATCGAGCGGGCGACGTTGGCGTGGCGGATTTCGAGCTGCTGGGCGATCTCCGCGATGTCGCGCGCGGTCGGGTAGAAGCGCTTCAGCGTCGCCGACAGCGCCTTGCCGTTTTCCTTCAGGCCTTCGCCCGCGCCCGCCAGCAGCTCCTGCAGATACAGGCGCGTTTCGGCGTCCAGACCCGCCAGGAACTGGTCAAAGTCGATGTTCGGCGCGGTCTGGGCGATGGGGACCGTCGAGCCGCTGGGCAGCTGCCCGCTCGAGGGCGTGCCCGGGTTGACCTCGACCGTCATGTCCTGCAGATTCGTCTTCGGGCGCATCAAAAGCGTCGTGTCGCGATACAGGTGCGCGTACTTGGGGGTCATGTGGATCGTCACCACCGCGACCCCTTCGTGCAGGTCGACGTTCGCGATTTCCCCGACCTTCGCCCCGGCGATCGTGACCGCCTGACCCTGGCCCGGGGTCAGCGCCTGGGCGGTCTGGAAGTCGGCCTTCAGCGTGTAGAAGCTTTTGCCGAGCACCGGTACCCAGCCCGGCAGGTTGAGGTTCTCATGGGCGAGGATGTAGCCCCCGACGATGGCCGCGATCGCGACCATGGTGACGACGGCGATGAACGACGAGCGGTAGCGCTCGATCTGGTCGCGGACGCTCAGCCCGCCCTCGTGGCTGTCGGTGGGGTTCATCCGCCGCTCCCGTCAGCCGGGCCCTGCGACAGCGGACCGTCGAAGCTGGGCAGCGTCTGGGTGTAGCAGGGCACTGTCGGCTTATACGGCGGCTCGCTGGCTGGGTAGGCCGGGCGGGTGCCGAGCGGCTGCAGCGTGGCGTGCGCGAGCAGATGCAGCCCCTGCGCGTTGGTGCCGAGGATCGATACCGGCGCCGAGCGCAGCGTCTGCCCGCTGCTCGACAGCAGGAAGTGCGCCATCGTCCCGTTGCCGTCGAAGTTCTGCCCGATCGAGTTGAGGCCCACCAGCGACTCCCAGAACTCCTTGTAGTCTTCGACGCCCGAGGTGCTCGCTCCGTCCTGCAGCTTGGTGTTGCCCGCGGGGAAGATCAGGTTCGTCTGGCACTTGCTGAGCACTTCGGACTGCTGTTGGAACGGCACCTGTTCGCTCTGCAGCTGCGCTATCCAGGGTGCCGCCTCGGCGAGCCCTTCGGCGACGCCTCCGAGCTCGCCCGGCGCGAGTGACGCCTGCACCTGTTCGATCCAGGGCAGCGTGGCCTTGATCGCAGCGGGCGTGGCCTTGACTCCCGGGATGATGTCGTGCGCGAACGCCCGCGCCGGCGGGAAGGCGGCGCCGAGCTCGGTGAACCCGCTGTTGACGGCCGCCAGCGCGCTCGGCAGCTCGCCGACGGTCGTCTGCAGGGACGTGGACTGGTCCGCGAACGAGCGGAAGAACGCGTTGAAGTTGACGATCAGTTCGCCGAGCTGCTGCTCGTGGACGTTCAGCGCGGCGGTGACTTTGCCGATGCCGGCCACCAGCGCGGAGAGGTCGTTGGGCACGGTGCCGCTGATCGCCTGGTTGAGCACGGCGGTGCCGCGCAGCGAGGGGGCCCCGAGCTGGTAGGCCTTGTTGAGCGCCTGCGCGCCGGTCAGGCCGTGCAGTTCGCTGTCCTGTTCGGCGTTTTCCGCGGCGTCGGGCTTGCGCGTCAGACCGTCTCCGTAGCCGATCAGGAAGTTCTGCAGGTTCGCTCGCGTTTCGGTGTTGAGGGCGTCGAGCACCTGGTCGAGCTGGACCGGGTCGGAGGTCTGCGTGATCGGCAGCGTCGCGCCGGAGGACAGCACCTTGGCCGAAGGGCTGCCCGGCTGCAGTTCGACGAACCAGTTGCCTTCAAGGAACGTGCGCGGGCGGATCTTGACCGTCGCATCGGAGTGGATTGGCAGGCCCTGGGATTCGATTTCCATCGTGACCAGTCCCGCGTTGCCTTCGCGGCTCACATGGCTGATCTTGCCGACGTCCACGCCCGCGATGCGCACCGGCGAGGACTTGCGCACGTTGACGGCCGTCGAGAAGACCGCCTTCAGGCGAAAGCCGTGTTTGAACGGGATGTGTTTGGTGAAGCCGAAGTACGCCGCGATCAGCAGGACCACGATCACGATGACGCCCACGCGCGTCGGGTTGGATCGCCCCAGCTCCTTGACGGGCGTGCGATCGTAGCGGCGCCACCAGCTCGGGGCTTTCATCCGCTCTTCCCCGTCTTGGTCTTCTTCTTGGCGGGCGCCTTCTTCTTGGCCGGGGCCTTCTTCGCGACGGGCGCCAGGCCGAGTTCCTTGAGCGTCGCAGACGAGTACTTTTCGCCGAACAGGTTCTGTTCGCGGGTGGTCAGTTCGTGGTTGGTCCCGGTGACGCCGGGCACGTTGCCGATGACGGCCTTGCCCGTGATGTAGGACTCGTTGCCCGCTTCGCAGTTCTGCGCGGGCTGCCCCGGCCCCGTCACGTTCGGATAGGGGTTCACGTGGACATGGTTGCTGTCGATGATCGCTGAGCTCTTGAACGGGTGTTCGACCGACGGGCCATTGGCCGGCGCGGAGGATGGGAAGCCCTCGTTGTTGGGCCCGTTGGGCGACAGCACGAGGCTCGCTCGCGAGAGCGTGCCCAGCCCGATGTTCTCGGAGGTCAGGCTCGCGAGATTGCGGAAGGCGAGCGTGAAGTAGTTGCAGTTGACCTGCTCCGGCGCGAGCCCGGCGAGCACCGGGTTGCCCAGCTGCAGCGTCTGGGTGAAGTCTTCAAGGGCGACGGGGACGATCGGGTTCTGGGTGAAGGCCTGGAGCGCCTGTGCGGAGGAGGCCAGCTGCTGGTTGAGCGCGGTGGCGGCCTTCAGGTTGACGGCGCCCACGGTGACGGCGTGCCCGAGCGGCGGGGCGACGGAGCGAAGCAGGACCGCGCTGGGGCGCAGCAGGTGCATGAACTCGGTGCTCTTTTCCGTGAAGGAGGCCTCGAAGGGCAGCGAGTGGATGGCCTGTTCGAGCGAGCGCGGCCCGCGCACGGTCGCCTGTTCGAGCGAGGGGGCCACGCTCGCCCAGGCGGAGAAGAATTTGTCGAGATCCACATACAGCGCGGCCTGAGCCGAGGCCACGGGCGCGGCCTGAGAGGAGACCCGGTCGAGCGCGATCCACAGCTCGTGTAGATCGGTGGACGGCGCGGCCAGGTTGCGGAACACCGGGATCGCGTTCGTCAGCAGCGGGCGCAGCGTCGCGATCGTGTTGTTCAGGCCGAGGCCGCGCCCGGCCAGGCCATCCCCGAAGTTGTTCAGTTGCACCTGGTTGGCGGTGCGCGTTTTCGCATCGAACATGTTGAACAGGTCTTCGATGTTGACCGGTTCGCGGACCTGGCTTATGGGGATCGTCTGGCCCGCCTTGAGGCCCTGGCGAGAGTGTCCCTTTTCGAGCTGAAGGTACTTCTCCCCGATCGAGGACAGCGACTCAACGCTCGCGGTCGTGTCCACCGGCAGCGGTTCGATTTTCTTTTCCAGCTTCAGTTCCGCGATCGCGGTGACCTGTCCGGTGGAGGGGCTCTCATGCGCCTCAAGGCGCTTGACTATGCCGACGCGTGAGCCGCCGACGCGGACCACGTTCGATGACTCGAGCCCCGAGGTCTCGGGCAGAGCGACCTTGATGTTGTAGGTCGGCACGAAAGGCAGCCCGTTGTTCGCGTTGTAGGACAGGTACACCGCGACCACCACGATCAGCGTCGTGATCGCTCCGATCAGAAGGGGACTGCCCGCCAGAGAACCGCCGCGGCGCCTGTTCATCTAGGGCACCTCCGTGGGGTCGCAGCTCAGCAGTTCTCCGTCGGTGAAGGGCGAGGAGCCGTCGGCGGCCGGCTGGGTGGCCGCGCCGGGGCAGCGCCGCAGCTGGCCGGTCTTCAGCCCTTCCAGGGCCTGCTGGCCGTTCGCCGCGGGCGTGAGGTTGTTGTTGGCGCCGAGGGTGAAGTCGGGGAAGATGGCGCCGATGCGCACGTAGTGGCCGTTCGCGTCGTAGTAGGCGCTGGCCTGGCCGAAGGTGCGCAGGGTGCCCTCGAGGTCGGGGGTGTAGGGACCGAAGACGGCGGTGATCGGAACCGATTCGCGCAGGGCGGTGTCCGTGGCCGGAGCCGATGTCGACAGCGCCTTGGCGAGCGCCGGCAGCACGTTGGCCCAATCGGTGAGGTCGTTGTTCCGACCGGGCTTGGAGAACGCCTGGCTGAAGTTGTGGACCGGCGTGGTGGCCGTTTCCAGCAGGGAGCGCAGACGGGGGAAGAACGTCGCGAGCGGCTTGCTGGTCGGCTTTGACGCGTTGACGAGTTCTGTGAGCGCGGCGAACGTCGACGGCACTTCTTCGAACGTGCGCGTGCCATGGCGCAGGGCGACGGGCAGTTCGCGCAACCCGCGCGCCAGATCCGACTGGCGTGAGCCGATCGCCTGGAAGGTCGTGTCGGCGTTACCGATCAGGTCGCTCAGCTGTTCAGAGCGCGCGCCGATCGTGGTGACGGCCTTGGCGGTTTCCACGAGAAAGCTCGTGAACACCGGCTGATCGGCGATCAGCTCTGAGAAGAAGTGGTCCGTCGCCGACAGCGCGGCGGGGGTGTATTCGATCGAGGTCCCCACCGCCTTGCTCGAGCCCGCGTACTGTTCGGCAAACCCCTTGATCACCTGCTGCAAGCCGGTCCGCGTCTTCGGGTTCAGGGTGTTGAACAGCTGATCCAAATCGACGACTTCACGGGTGGCCGACGCCGGCAGCGTCGAGCCCGCCGGAAGCGCGGGAGAGCTGTTGGGACCCGGTGTCAGCGCGATGTAGCGGTTTGCCACGGTCGCCAGCGAGGGCACCCGGACCTGGGCGACCGTGCCGTCGTGCAGCGGTGTCAGCGATGAGTCGACGTGGATCGTCACCTGGGCCTTGTAGTCGTGGGTCAGCGAGATGCCCGTGACGCTGCCTACGGGCACGCCGCCGACCTGCACCTGGTCGCCCCTCACGAGCTGGCCTGCTTCGCCGAAGATCAGCTTGTAGTTGGCGCCGCCGCCGCCGGCGAACAGCAGGTAGGCGACGATGAGCACCACGAGCCCGAGGGCGCCCAGGGCCAGCGCGCGTCCCGCGCGGGGCGGCAGCGGCCCGGACCGGCGAGCCGGCGGCAAGGGCCTCGCGCCCGGCGCGGGCGTGGGCGCCGGCGGGCTGGGGGGGCTAACCGTCGCCATTCGCTTCCTTCCCGCTCGCGCCCTGGGCGCCGGGGTTGTCGGGGACGGCAGCCGAAGACGGTGAGCTGGCCACCGTCGGGTCGGGAATCTCGCCAAGACGCGCGATCAGCCTCGTCCACTCGCCGGGGCTCAGCGCAGAATCCGACGCTCCTGCTGAGTGCCCTAGCTCGCCGCCCGGCGGACTGAAGCTCACGCCGATGCCGGATGCACGCGGCTTGGTGATCGCGTTCGCCGACCCCGGGTAGCTCATCTGGCTGATGATCCGGTTCGGCTTCGCGGTCCCCTGCATCGTGAGCAGCTTGCGGACGGTGATGTCGGCGATCGAGCCGGGGCCCTCATGGCCGGCGATCGGGACGCCGTTCACGGCGGTGATGTCGACCGCGTCCTCGGCCGAGCTCGCGGGTGCGTTGCCCGCCGCCGCCGCGACGATCGAGCCGGTCTTGCACGCCAAGCCCGAGACGGTCGGCTTCAGCCCGGATACCGACAGGAACTCGAGCGTGGCGAGCACGCGCTTGTCCACGCCGCCGGTCTCGACGTCCTCGCGTGCGCATCTGGCGAGGTGGATGCCCGCGTCATGCAGCACCTGCGGCTCGAGCTGGCGCTTGGACTCGAGCAGCACCTGCCCGACCGTGGGGGAGGTCGCGAGGAACGGGTTCTCGCCCTTGGCCCTGAAGATCGACGTGTTTTCAAGTGCCACCCAGCCGTCGAGGATGGGCTTGGGATCGATCAGCGGGGCCTCGGTCCCCGCCGGGCGGATCTGGAACAGCATGTGCGGCGCACCGGTTTCGGCGCTCGTGTCCCCGGCCACGTGCCCGAGCACCGTCCCGGCGATCACCTGGGAGCCAACGCGCAGCGTGTGCAAATACACATCGTCCGGTCCTTCCCTGAAGACGCGCGCACGCGGCTTCGGCGCCCGCGGCGCGGTCGGCGGCGTGGATGGGCCGGGCCGCGACGATGGGAAGGCCGGGGCCGCTTCAAGGCCCGCCGCGGCGCCCAGCGCGAGCCCTGACACGGTGGCGCCTTCGGACACCGGAGAGCGCGGTTGCGCGCCCGCCGTGGCCGGGCCGCTGGGGGCGGGTTCGCCAGCCCCGCCCGCCTGCGCGATGCGGGCGCTGACCGTCGTGTGCGCATGTGGCACGAGCACCGGGTACAGCGCCGCCACCAGACCGAGCTGCGCGTAGACGTAGGTGTTGCCGTATGCGTCGCGCAGCGACACGAACCGCCCCAGCGTGGGCGAGTCGCCGATCTGTGAGATTTCGCCGTCCTGGACGGCGATCACGGGTGCGCCCGGCTGCGAGTAGATGGTCGTGCCGACGAGTGTCTTCGGCGGTCCCGATCCGCTCACCGGCGCCGGCGCGAAGCCGTCGCTGAAGTGCGCGGCGGCGTGAACCGGGAAGCGAGCTTCGGTGAGCCCCGTGATGGCACCCAGCAGTTCCGGCGGGGTGCCGCCGAGCAGCTGGGCGCGCAGCATCACCGAGCTCACGTAAGCCTGCGAGTGGTTGTAGGAGAAGACGGCCGCCCTGATGTTCGAGGAGCCGCCCGCCGCCCGCAGGTACCTGGCGGCGGCGAAGATCGCGTCGGCCGGGTTGTACGGGTCCTTGAAGCCGTCGCCGTTGGCATCCACTCCGTACTGCACCCACTCCGCCGGCAGGAACTGCATCCAGCCCTCCGCGCCGGCGCTCGAGACGCTCAGATCGCGGCCGTAGTCCGTCTCGACCTCGTTGATCGCCGCGAGCACCTGCCAGGGGATCCCGTAGGCCGTCCCGGCCGCCTGATAGATCGGCAACAGGAACGGCGGGATGCGGAAGTTTTCGATGAAGAAGCCCGGTACGCCCGAGATCGAGGATTCAAGCGCGAACGGGAGCGACGGCGTGAGCGTCGAGGGGGAGGCCGCGTGGTGGGCGGCGCGCTGCCCGGCGGGCGATGAGCCCCCGGTCGCTTCGGCTTCGCCGCCGGCGGCTCCAGCGCCCTTCGGGCGCGCGCCTGCTGGCGCCCCCGGCGTGGTGCCCTGGGGGCGCTCAGCCCCGATCAGTGGCGTCGCGGCTGCTTCCGCCGAGCTTGTCGCCGGCGGCGCAGGTGCCGGGGCGGTTGGGCCGGCGGGGGCGGCGGGGGCGGCGGCCGGAGCCTGCGGCGCGGGAGTCGACGTGGTCGTCTCGGCCGGTGCTCCCGTGGTCGTCGCGGCGCCCAGTTCGGCCGCGAGGCTGATCGCGGGCGCGGCCAGCACGAGCGCGCCCGCGCAAGTGAGCAACCAACCGAGCAGCCGCAGATGGTGGGTCACGCGCATCGCTCAGTTCCCGAGGAGGTAGTTGAGCAGCATCCCGCCGGCGCCGGCTTCCGCCGCGGGCGTGTAGTACGTGGTGCCGGCGCTCGCGCCACCGACCGGCTGGGCGGGCGCGCTCGACCCGCCGGGCGAGCCCGCGCCGGAAAGCGCGCCGGCGGCCGGGGCCGAGCCCGGATACGCGGCGAGCGCCTCGGCCGGCGTGTCGCCTTTGAGCACCGCCAGCGTCCGATCCATCACGAGGCTGGTCGTGCTGGGATTCGAGACTGCGCTCGCCGTGGCGGCCGTCGAGCCCGTAGTGGAGTTCAGGTTGGCGCTGCACCCAGGGGCGGGGGTGAGCTGGTATTTCAAACATATGGTGCCCAGCCCCTCGGTGCGCAGGAAGTGGCCGAGGGCGTCGTAGCCGTTGGCGGAGCCCGCGCCGAGGAATATGAAGTCCATGATGCGCTCGAGGCCGCCAGTCGAGCGCAGGCTCGAGAGCAGGCTCGAGAAGTTGCCCGCGAACGGCTTGGCGGCGCCGCCGAGTGAGTTCAGGCGGGACAGCAGCGGTTCGATGGCGACGAGCGCCGGCCCCGACTGCTTTGCGGTTTTGCCGAGGCTCGTGAAGAAGGTTTCAGAGCTCTTGGAGAAGGCCGGCAGGTGGGTGAACGCCTGGTTGATCCCGGGGGCTGCGATGCCCAGGTTGGTGAACACCGGCGTCGTCTGGTCGGCGAAGGCAGCCAGGCGTTCCATCGCCGGGCCGAGCTGGCGCAGGAAGGCCGGGAACAGCTTGAGGTTCTGTTCGAGCGCACCGAGATGCCGGGCGCTGGCCTGGGCGACGGTGTTGCTCTGCGCGAAGTAGTCGGCGAACTGCTTGCGCACGGCGGCGAACGGCGCGAGCGCCTTATCGGAATCCACGGCCAGTTTGGCGAGCACGTGGTTCTCGCTCGCGAGGATCGCGAGCACCTTGTCGAGTTCCTGCAGGGCCGGGTTGGCGCGACGAATGACGGCGTTCAGGTCACTTCCGCGCCCGGCCAGGCCGACGCCGAGTTCGTTGAGGATGATCGTCAAGCGCTGGCGCTCGGGCAGCCGCGTGATGTCGTTGAGCAAATCCGGATCGACCGGGCTGTGCGTGTTCTGCACGGGCAACAGCCACTCGCCGGCGCCTTCCTGTCCGGCGGGAATCTTCTGCAGGGGCGGCGCGAGCGGTGTGCCTTCGACGCGTGGCGAGGTGGGCAGGCAGTCCACGAACTTCTCGCCGAGCAGCGCCTGCGGGCGGATCGTGCAGGTGGCGTCCGAGCGGAAGTCGGTGAAGCCCGGGTTTTCGATGTTGAGCACGACCGCGGCCTGCTCCTGCGGTGTCGGGGTCACCGACCCCACGGTCCCCACCTTCACCCCGTCGATCTTGACGTTCTCGCCGGGGATGATGTTGGCGGCGTCGTCGAAGATGGCGCGCACCTTGTAGCCGCCGCCCCCGCCGCCGGCCGAGATGGCGAGCAGCGCGACCACGACGAGCGCGGCTACGCAGACAGCACCCGCTGCTCGGGCCACGCCCCTCCTCAACCCGGCCGACTTCTTCCTCAACCCGATCCTTCCTCTACCTCAACGTATCCGACATGCGAACGGCCCCATCCTGTTCGATGGGGCCGTCGCCCTACTTGGTCGTGGTCGAGTTTACGCTCCCACGAAGATACGCATGCTGCTCGGGCTTACTTCCTCGGGCAGGGAGCCTTGTAGTGGGTCACGACCGTCGCCGGGGAGAGGCCGCCGAGACCCGCGAAGAACAGTTCCGAGGTCAGCGGGAAGCCGCCTTTGGGGCACTTCTTCGGCACGGTGCCGTAGTAGACGGTCGTTTTGCCCTTCTTGTACGCGGATCCGGCCGTCACTTTGATCGTCTCCACCGAGGCGTCGGGGGCACCGGGGACCGTTTCGACGAGCGGCACGGTCGTGTCGATCGCCGGGCTCGTGCCGTAGATGACGTGGCTCGCGGAGATGAATTCAAGCGATACCGGCGAGGTGCCCTGCGTGTAGAACTGCAGGCCTCCGCCCGGTGCGAAGAATCCCTGCACCGACGTCTTCTCTTCGACCCGTTCGTTGCCGAAGGAGACGACGCCGTTGGCTTCGCCCGCGATCGTAAACTTCGACTTCGTCGGGCAGGCGCTCGGCCCGGTGTCTTTGAGCGCCGTCGGGCTGCAGGTCACGAACCCCTGCGGGTGCAGCTTGGTACCGGCGGGCTCCACGACGTTGACCCCGATCAGCGGCGCGGCGAAGCCGCCGTATTCGTTTCCTTTGATGGTCCATTCGACCTCCTCGGCGGCGCCGGCGCCGAGGATGTTGCCGGTATGCGGATATCCCGGTATGGGAACGGCCTTCGCTTTGAATGTCACGACCGGGACCGCGGACGCGGCGGCCGGCAGGCCAAGGACGGCGAGGCCGAGCAAGGCCAGACAGGTGGATGCTCTGCGCATCAGAATTTTCTCCTCTGCTTGATGGACAGGTCCGCCTCGATCCGGGTAGCTCCGGAGCCATGCTCGGCCCGGCGATATCGAGATCCCCGGCAATTGGCCGGGGAACAGTGGCGACTGTGGGCGCCACCATATACCGTCGCGACGGATGATTTCAAGTTAGTAACCCGCGCCCGGGCGCGGAGTTGCTGAGCCGCTTCGCCGCGAGCTAGCGGGGAGCGTCGCGGTGGGCTCCCGACAGCTCGAGCTCGTCTCCGGCGAAGCGCACGTCGACCGGCTCGAGGATCACCTGACGGGGCCCCTCCTGCACGCGTCCCGCCAGCAGCGCGCTCAAGCCCAGGCCCTCGGCGATGCGCACGACCGCTGCCGCCTCGCCTCTCGCGCAGTAGATCGCATAGCCCGTTCCCATGTTGAAGGTCGAGTAGGCCGCGTGGGCGTCCAAGCCCGCCTGATCCACCAGAAAGCGCAGTACCTCGGGCACCTCGGGCAATCTCTCTATGTGGTAGGTGAGCGTCCTTGACGGACGCATCAGCTTGAGCAGCCCGTGCCCGGTCACGTGGCTCAGATAGCTCACCGCGAGCCGCGCCCGCAAAAGCTCGGCGACCAGCGGCGCGTACATCAGCGACGGCTCGAGCAGCGACTCCCCCAGCGTCGAGCCGCTCGGCAGCGGCGTCGCGTAGCCGTCCGGCAGACGACCGGCCAGCAGGCGGGCAAGCGAGGCGCCGTTGGCGTGCAGCCCGCTTGATGCCACGAGCACGATCTCATCCCCCGCTCGAAGCTCCGCCCCGAGGATCGGGGAACGGCCCTCGGGCAGCACGCCCACCGCTGCGCCCGCCAGCTCGATGTCCCGCTCGTCGAGCAGCCCCGGCAGCGACGGCGACTCCCCTCCTCCCCACGTGCACCCCGCGTCCGTGCAGCCCCTGCGCCAACCCTCCAGCAGCGCCGCGGCACGGTCGGACTGCGCGTACCACTCTGAGGCGCCGGTCGCGAAGTAGGCGTTGACCACAAGCGGCAACGCGCCGACGCAACACAGGTCGTTGACGATCGCGGCAACCGTGTCGTAGGCCACGTCGCCGAAACGGTTGATCCCCTGGCCTTCCAGCACCTGACGCGCCACGATCGACTTCGTGCCGAGCCCCTCCACCACGAACGCGAACGCCCGCCCGTCGAGCTCGAACACGAACGCCGGCTCCCCCCGCGATGAGTCCAGCGCGCGCGCGCCCGTGGCCGCAAGCAGCGGGGAGGTGGACAGCGCCTTGGCCATGGCCACGCGCTTGGCCGCGTCGAGCGCGTCGTAGTCCACGCCGGCCGCTCGGTAGCTGGCTGCGCCCGGGCCCTCCGTCATGCCGGGCAGCCTACGTCCTTGACTGGCGCCGTGCTGCGCGCGCCGGTCCGGACTCGATATACACCTCGGACCCCGCCCGACAAAGGAGACTCGATGGACTTCCAGCCAAGCCAGCGCTGCTCTGAGTTCAAGGAGCGCCTCAGCGCGTTCATGGATGAGCACGTGTACCCCGCCGAGGAGGTCTACGAGCGCCAGCGGCGCGACTCCGGCGACCCCCACCACCAGCCGGCGATCATGGAGGAGCTGAAGACACGCGCGCGCGAGGCCGGGCTGTGGAACATGTTCCTCCCCGACGCCTCGCTGGGGGCGGGGCTGTCCAACAGCGACTACGCGCCCCTGGCTGAGATCCTGGGGCGCTCGTTCATCGCCTCGGAGGCCTGCAACTGCTCAGCCCCCGACACCGGCAACATGGAGGTGCTCTTCCAGTTCGCCACCCCTGCCCAGAAGGACCGCTGGCTGGCACCGCTGCTCGACGGCGAGATCCGCTCCGCCTTCGCGATGACCGAGCCGGATGTGGCCTCCTCGGACGCCACCAACATCGCGATGCGCATCGAGCGCGACGGCGAGGACTACGTGCTCAACGGCCGCAAGTGGTGGACCTCAAACGCGCTGCACCCCCACTGCCGGATCATGATCGTGATGGGCAAGACGCAGACCGACGGGCCCCGCCACCGCCAGCAGAGCCAGATCCTCGTGCCGCTCGACACCCCCGGCGTGACCGTCGTGCGCGGATTGCCGGTGTTCGGCTACCAGGACCAGGAGGGCCATGCCGAAATCGAGTTCTCTGAGGTGCGGGTGCCCGCCTCCAACCTGATCGCCGGTGAGGGCGACGGCTTCATGATCGCGCAGGCGCGGCTCGGCCCGGGACGCATCCACCACTGCATGCGTGCGCTGGGCGCCGCTGAGCGCGCGCTCGAGACGATGTGCACCCGCGCGGTCTCGCGCGTCACCTTCGGGCAACCGCTCGCCTCCCGAAGCAACATCCAGGACTGGATCGCCGAGTCGCGCATCGAAATCGAGATGGCGCGGCTGCTCACGCTGAAGGCGGCCTGGCTGATGGACACCGTCGGCAACCGCCTGGCCCGCACCGAGATCGCCGCGATCAAGGTTGCCGCCCCGAAGGTGGCACTGAACGTGCTCGACCGTGCCATCCAGGTCCACGGCGCTGCCGGCGTCTCCGATGACTTCCATCTGGCCGCCACCTACGCCCACCTGCGCACGCTGCGCCTCGCCGACGGTCCCGACGAGGTGCACAAGCTCTCGATCGCTCGCCGCGAGCTGGCTCCGTACATGCCGCGCGAGTAGTCCTGATCTGGCGCGCGGGAAAGCCGCCGGACGGCGGTCTGGGATCATCCGCCCGTGACGCTGCTCCTGTCAAGGCTGCTGCTTGCTCCGCTGCTGGTGATCGGCGCTTCGCTTGCGGGTCGCCGCTGGGGACCGAGGGTGTCGGGCCTGCTCATCGCCCTGCCCCTGGTCGCCGGGCCGATCCTGTTCATAGCGAGCGCTGAACACGGGGCGAGGTTCGGCGCACACGCGGCCAGCGCGTCGCTGCTGGGGCTGGCGGCGCTCGCAGCGTTCGTGGTCGTCGTCGCGAGAGCCTCGCACCAGCGCGCATGGTTGAAGGTCCTGTCGGCCGGGTGGCTGGCCTACCTGATCGTGGCGCTTGCCTTCTCGAGGATCACTCCCGCGCCGGCGGTCGGCCTGGCGGTCGCCGCGAGCGCATTCCTCCTGGCCGGGCTGCTCACCCGCGATCGCGGACCCACGCCGCGCATGCAAAGGACCGCGGCCCTGCCGAAATGGGACATCCCGGCGCGCGCGGCGGCAACCGCGATCCTGGTCCTCGCGGTGACGGGGATGTCGGCCGCTCTTGGTCCCTCCGTCACAGGCGTGCTCGCTCCGTTCCCCGTCTCCACGAGCGTCCTGGCGGGCTTCGTGCTGGTCCAGCACGGCCCCTTGCAGGTGGGCGAACTTCTGCGCGGCTTCCTGCGCGGAGCGCTCGGGTTCGCCATGTTCTGCTTCCTCGTTTCGATCCTCGTGGTGCCGCTCCGAGCGCCGGCCGCGTTCGCGATCGGGCTTCTCGGCGCCCTGCTCGTGCAGCTCGTCGCCCATATCGCCGTCCGGCCCGGACTGGCGAGCGTGGGCGCGTCGGAGTAGCGGACGGGGTCAGCCCGGAGCGAGCCGCGGGCCGGCGCGCTGCGTCGATCACGTATCCCGGTATGTTTGACTCCAGAAGCGAACCAGCGGAGGAGGAGCGGCATGAGCACGAATGGCATCGACGGGCTGCTGCAGGGGGCGGTTGACGACCGGGTCCTACCCGGCGTAGTCGCGCTGACGGGCGACCGTGACGGGGTCCTGTATGAGGGTGCATTCGGCCTGCTGAACATCGACGGCGAGGCCGCCGTGGAGCCGGACACGATGTTCGCGATCATGTCGATGACGAAGGCCTTCGTCAGCGTCGCCGCCCTGCAGCTCATCGAGCAGGGCGCTCTGGAGCTGTCACAGCCGGTGGCCGAGATCCTGCCCGCATTCGCGGATCTGGCGGTGCTGGAGGGCTTCGACGGCGACACCCCGCGCCTGCGGCCGCCAGCGCGCCCGGCGACGATCCGCCACCTGCTGACGCACACCTCCGGCCTCGCCTACTCGTTTGGGAATGCCGACATCCTGCGCTACCGCCAACTCACCGGCACGCCGATGGAGATCAGCGGTGAGCTGGCCATGCTGACAGTGCCGCTCGTCGCCGACCCGGGCACCCGCTGGGAATACGGCATCAGCACCGACTGGCTCGGCCAGGTGGTCGAGGCGGTGAGCGGGACCGACCTCGCCAGCTACTGCGCCGAGCGCATCTTCGCTCCGCTGGGGATGACCGACGCGACCTTCCGCCCGACCGACGAGCAGTCGGCGCGCACGATGGCGCTGCACTTCAGGGCGCCCGACGGAGGGCTCGTGCAGAACTCGCTCGAGTTCCCCGAGCCCGAGTTCTGGAGCGGCGGCGGAGGCGCCTACGCGACCGGACCCGACTATCTGCGCTTCCTGCGCGCCCTGCTGCGGGGCGGCGAGCTGGATGGCGAGCGCATCCTTGAGTCCGAGACGGTGGAGCTGGCCCTCGGCGACCACCTCGACGGGGCGCCGTTGCCTGAGGTCATGCGCTCGGCGATGCCCGAGCTCTCAAACGATGTGCCCTCCCTCCCGTTCGCGCAGGGCTGGGGACTGGGCTTCCATCTGTTCCTCGAGGACCTCCCCGGCCTGCGCCGGTCCGGTTCGGCCGACTGGGGCGGCCTGTTCAACTGCTCCTACTGGCTCGACCGAACGTCCGGCATCGTGGGGGTCTTCCTGACGCAGGTTCTGCCGTTCTACGACGCAGGCATCGTGGAAGCGATGGCGGGCTTCGAGCAGGGCGTCTACGCAGACATGGGCGCGCTGCGCACGGCCTGAAGGCCTGGCCTGCGCTCGCCTCGCAGGTCTGCCGGCTACGGCGTCAGCAGATGCGCACCGACGCCGGGGCGGACCTCACGGACGCCCTCGGGATCGGGGACGTCGGGCGCGAACAGGCCGAGCACGCTGCCGCCGAAGCCGCCGCCCACCAGGCGGGCGCCGCTGGCGCCGGCCGCGCGCAGCTGCCGGACGGCCGCCTCGACGGCCGGGGTGGAGACCTCGTAGTTCTCGCGCAGGCTCTCGTGGGAGGCGTCGAGCAGCGCGCCCATGCTCGTCAGGTCATCGGCGCCCAGTGCGGCCACGGCCAGGCGCACGCGCTCATTTTCCCCGCGCACGTGAAGGGCCCGCCGGCGCAGCGGTTCGGGCAGCCCCGCGCTCGCCTCCGCGGTCGCGTGGCGCAGCGACTCCACGCCCAGCAGCCGGCAGGCCTGCGCGCATTCAGAGCGGCGCTCGTTGTAGCCGGAGCTCGCATGCACGTGATGCTCCCCGGAGTCGAGCAGCAGCAGTCGCCAGCCACCCAGCCGCAGCGGCACGGGATCGATCTCCAGCGTGCTGAAGTCGATGCAGAGAGCGCAGTCGGGCGCGCCGTAGAGCGAGGCCAGCTGGTCGAGCAGACCCGTGTGGGCGCCCACCCAGTCGCCCTCCACGCGCGCACACAGCCTGGCGATGTCGATTCGCTCGACGACCTTGGCCTCGGCGGGCAGAGCCCGCGATCCGAGGTCGGCCAGAGCGAGGCACAGCGCGACCTCGAGCGCGGCCGAGGAGGATAGACCGGCGCCAAACGGCAGTCCGCCGCTGATCTGAAGGCGCGCACCCACAAGCGGAAACCCTGCGCTGCCCAGCTCGGCGACGACCCCGCGCACGAACGCACGCCAGCCGCCCGCGGCCGGAGGGTCGGTCAGCGGGAACTCGTCGCTCTCGCCGAGGGCAGCCGCATGCGCCTGTATCCGCGCGTCTGCGGCTGACCGCGAGCCGTGCGCCTCGGCGCGCACCGTCACGCCCTCGCCGATCGCGAACGGCAGCGCGAGGCCCTGGTTGTAGTCGGTGTGCTCTCCGATCAGGTTGACGCGACCGGGAGCGAAGGCGCTGCCGCGCTCACGCGGCACGGGCGATCGCCTCACGCAGCGCGACGGCCGACTCCTCGGGCAGCGTGTCGGAGATGAACGTGCCCGCTCCCTGCTCGGATCCGGCGAGGTACTTGAGCTTCTCCGCCGTGCGCAAGGGCGGGTAGAACTCGACGTGGAGATGCCCGTGAAGCGCCCCGTCGGCGGAGCGAGCAGAAGCGCCCGTCGGCGCCTGGTGCATGGCCATCACATAGGGAAATGGCCGGTCGAACAGCGCGTCGTACCCGCGCACGAGCTTCTGCAGCGCGGCAGCGAGCAGCCGCAGCTCCTCGGCCTCACAGTCGAGCAGGCTCGGCCGATGCTCGCGCATGGTCACGTGCACTTCGTAGGCCCAGCGCGCCGCGTACGGCACATAGGCGACGGCGGCGTCGTTCTCGAACAGGACTCGCCGGCCGTCGTCGAGCTCTCCGGTCATGAGCAGGCATGGCGCGCAGCCTCCGAGGCGCTCGTCGGCGGCGAGCTCGAGCGCGGGCACCGGAGGCAAAAACGGGTAGCCGTAGATCTGCCCATGCGGATGGTGCAAGGTGACGCCGACCTCGACACCCCGGTTCTCGAAGATGAACACGTAGTCGATGTCACTGCGCGCTCCGAGCTCTGCATAGCGGTGACGCAGGACCCACATCAATGCCTCTGCGCGCTCCGGCGCGAGCGTCGCGAAGGAGCCGTCGTGGCTGGGGGTGTAGACGACGACCTCCGCCGCCCCGAGCGGCGCCTCGAATGCCGGAAAGCGGTTGTCGAAGACCGCGATCTCGAAGCTCGGAAAGGGGATCTCGCCCGGCGGCCTGCCCGGAGTGGCGGGGTCCAGCGGACAGTGGTCGCGCGAGGGCAGAAACGTGCGCTCCTGGCGGTGGATCGCATAGACGACCTCCTCGCCGCGCAGCTCCTCGAAGCGCAGCTCGCTCATGCCGGCTCGCGCGCGGCGGTGTGGGTGTAGAGCAGCAGCGCACGGCCATCGTCTTTGACGTGTCGGGCGATCTCGACCGGCCCGTACTGCTCGCCCGGCCGCTGCCCAGCATCCGGCTCCGCCCCGGGGTCGCGCTGCGGTGGTTGCGGGGGCGTCGGCGGCGTGGGCTCAGGGGTCATGCCCGGAGGGTATACCCACCCGACTGCACGCATCCCGGCCGAATCGGCGAGCTGGCGCAGCATTCTCCGCGTCCCGCACGAACCCGCTCGGCGTCGTCAAATCTCGGTATTTGCGAAGGTCCTCGCGGCTGATTGACGTGCCGGATGACAGGAAGGTAGTGTCTGGCGCTGCAAGGAGAGTGTCAAGCCTCTGCGGACCAGTGTTATGCCTCTGTAAACCAGGCCGACAGGGAGGACAGATGACAAATACCGATCAGGCCAACGAAGCGGTCGAGGTGCTCGACTACCTCGACCGGCCGAATACTGATCAGCCGGGCTTTGACCGACGAGCGTTTCTGCGCCGAACCGCGCTGACCGGCGCCGCGGTGGGGGGCGTCTCAAGCCTTCTGGCCGCATGCGGGTCGAGCGCCTCGAGCAGCGGGGGATCCTCGAGCGTGTTCGGCTCGCACCCCACCTACAAGTTCGTATTCGTCAACCACGTAACGACGAACCCCTTCTTCACGCCCACCCAGTACGGCGCGGCCGACGCGTGCAAGCTGCTCGGCTGCTCCTATCAGTGGACCGGCTCGGAAAACAGCAACGTCAGCCAGATGGTCGACGCGCTCAACACCGGGGTCACGAGCGGTGCCGACGGGATCGCCGTCGCGCTGATCGACCTGCACGCCTTCAACGCCCCGGTCGAAGCGGCGACCAAGGCGGGGATCCCGGTCATCTCCTACAACGCCGACGCGCCGGGGAACGCGCGCCTGGCATACGTCGGCCAGGACCTGAAAAAGGCAGGCGAAGAAATGGGCAAGCGGATCGTCACCGCCGTCGGCTCAGGTGAAGTGGGCCTGTTCATAGCCACTCCGGGCTCGGCCAACCTGCAGCCGCGCATCGAAGGCGCGGAAGCGGCGATCAAGGCCTCTGGGTCGGGGATAACGGCGCACTCGGTCGCGACGGGTGCCGCCGTGGCGCAGGAGCAACCCGCGATCGAAGCCTGGTATCAGAGCCACAAGGCCGCGAAGGGCATGTACGCGGTCGACGGCGGCAGCACCGAAAGCCTCGCGAAAGTGATGCAGAAGCTGGGTCTCGCCAGCAAAGTCCACGCGGGCGGCTTCGACCTCACCGAACAGACGCAGAAACTTCTTCAGGAAGGCAACATCGAATTCACGATCGACCAGCAGCCGTACCTGCAGGGGTTCCTGCCGGTGCTTGAGCTTTTCCTGTACAAGGTCTCGGGCACCTTGACAGGCCCGGCGGAAGTCGACACGGGCCTGAAGTTCCTGAACAAAGAAACGGTCGCGCCGTACGTGAAGACGAAGACCCGCTACGAGGGAACCTCCTCGGCGGTGACGGTCGCGTCCTGAGAGAAGGGACGAGAGGCGGGTATAGGAGGGACTGATGGCCGAGGTCCAGCAGAAGCCCTCCGCTCCCGGCCCACAGGCGGGGGGCGGCGCGGCGCACGCGCGTCACGCCACCCCCTCGGTGCCGCGCCGGCTGCTCGAGCGCGGCCTTTCACTGCGCGAGGGCAGCATCATCGTCGTCACGATCATCGTGGCGATCTACTTCTCCGCGAACACGAGCACGTTCTTCACGGGAGAAAACTTCAAGACGCTGCTGCCGTACTTCGCGCCGCTCGCGCTCCTGGGCGCGGGCGAGGTGTTCGTGATGATCCTCGGCGAGATCGATCTCTCGATCGGAGGCATGTACATGTTCGCTCCGATCGTCTTCTACAAGCTCGACAACGCTGGGCTGGGCCTGGTCGCCTCGGCGATCATCGCGCTCCTGATCTGCATGGTCGTGGGCGCGGCGAACGGCGCGTTCGTGGCGTTTGCGGGTGTGAGCTCGTTCGTGGCCACGCTGGGCATGCTGTTCACCTTCGAGGGACTCAGCCTGCTGCTCGCCCACGGCACGCCCGTGGCGACGCCCGGAGCCCAGGTCACGCAGACCGAAGTCAAAGTCCACCACGTGGTCAACGGGCACAGCATCCTGCTCGGGGAAAAAGTGAACCACATCGGCACGTTCGCGAAAATCTTCGGCGGAGGCGTCTACTCCGAGTTGATCTGGGCCGTGGTGATCGTGGTGGTGCTGCAGGCCGTGCTGACGTTCACGCGCTGGGGCCTTTACACGGTCGCGATCGGATCGAACAAGCTGGGCGCGGCGGAGGCGGGCGTGAAGGTCAAGCTGGTGACGATCCGCAACTTCGTGCTGTGCGCGTCGCTGGGGGGGCTCGTCGGCCTGCTCGAGGCGGTCCGCTCGCAGACGATCCAGCCCGACCCGTCCGGACCGAACGAACTGCTGCTGATCGCGATCGCGGGAGCGGTCATCGGCGGGACCCTGCTGACCGGCGGCTCGGGTACCGTCATCGGCGCGTTCATCGGCGCGCTGTTTCTCGGCATACTGAAGGACGGGCTTATCCTGCAGGGCGTCAACGCCAACTACCTGCTCTTCTACACAGGCCTCGCGATCGTCATCGCGATGACGGCCAACGTCTACGTCGGGCGCGTGCGCAGGGGGCACACCGGCAGTGGCTGACCGGGTCATAGAGCACGACGTTGTCGGCCCGGCATCGGCGCCGGACGACGTGCTGCGCGTCGAACATATCGCCAAGGGCTTCGGCCCGGTGACGGCGCTGCGCGACTTGAACCTGCACCTGAAGAAGGGTGAGGTGCTGGGCCTGCTCGGCGACAACGGCGCGGGCAAGTCGACGCTGATCAAGATCATCTCCGGCTTCCAGAAGCAGGACTCGGGCAAGATGTGGTTGCACGGCGAGCCCTATCAGCCGAAAAGCGTCGACGACGCGCGCGCAAAAGGCATCGACACCGTCTACCAGGACCTGGCGCTGATCGACGAACTGTCGGTCTACCACAACCTGTACCTGCGGCGCGAGCGCCTGCTGCGCCCGCTGCCGCTGCTCGACAACCGCAGGATGAAGCGCGAAGCGCGCACGGCGCTCGACGAGATCGGCATCAACATCCCGCGCATCGACGTGTCGGTGGCGCGCCTGTCGGGCGGCCAGCGCCAGGCGATTGCGGTCGCGCGCACCGTCAACTCCGAGGCCGACATCATTCTCCTGGACGAGCCGCTGGCGGCGATGGGGGCGAAAGAGGGCGCGCAGATCCTCGACCTCGTCGCGCGCCTGAAGGCCGAGGGCCGCGTCTCGATCATCATGATCCTGCACAACTACGTCCACGTCCTGGAGGCGTGCGACCGCGTGAGCATGATCCAGGACGGCGTGATCGCGCTGGACAAGCCGACCGCGGAGACCTCGGTGGAGGAGCTGACCGATATCGTCGTCAACGAGTACCGCCGCGCCCGGGAAGAGACGCAAAAAGAAACCGCGCCGACCGCCTGACGTGCGGCGGGCATGGTGACGGGTTGGGGTCAGGCGTCGCTCGAGGGCGACCAGATGTTGATCCCGCTGTCGACGGCGTAGCGCTCGATCTCCTCGAGTTCATCCGCGGAGAAGTGGAGGTTCGCCAGCGCGAGGACGTTCTGCTCGAGCTGGCTCACGCTTGAGGCGCCGATCAGCGCAGAGCTCACGCGCTGATCGCGCAGCACCCAGGCGATCGCGAGCTGGGCGAGCGACTGCCCGCGCCGCGCGGCGATGTCGTTCAGAGCTCGAACGCGCGCGAGGTTCTCCTCGCTGAGCAGCCGCTCGGAGAACTGCTCGCCGCGACGCACGCGCGAGTCCTCCGGGACGCCCTGCAGGTAGCGGTCGGTGAGCAGGCCCTGGCCGAGCGGCGAGAACACGATCGCGCCGACCCCGTGGCGCTCGAGGACCTCCAACAGCCGTTGCTCGATCCAGCGGTTCAGCAGGGAGTAGGAGGGCTGGTGGATCAACAGCGGCGTGCCGAGCCCGGCCAGGATCGCCAGCGCCTGCTCGGTGCGCTGCGGGGAGTACGAGCTGATGCCGACATACAGCGCCTTGCCCTGGCGTACGGCACTGTCGAGCGCGCCCATCGTCTCCTCGAGCGGCGTGTTCGGGTCAAAGCGGTGCGAGTAGAAGATGTCGACGTGGTCGAGCCCCATTCTCGCGAGGCTCTGATCGAGGCTCGCCAGCAGGTACTTGCGCGAGCCCCACTCACCATATGGCCCGGGCCACTGGTCATAGCCGGCCTTCGTCGAGATGATCAGCTCGTCGCGGTAGCGCGCGAAGTCCTCCCTGAAGATCCGCCCGTAGTTGGTCTCGGCGGCGCCGTAGGGCGGCCCGTAGTTGTTCGCGAGATCGAAGTGGGTGATGCCGAGGTCGAAGGCGCGCCGCAGAATCGCGCGACTGCCCGCGAGCGGGCGATCGTCACCGAAGTTCTGCCATAGCCCGAGCGAGACCGCCGGCAGCTGGATGCCGCTCGAGCCGACCCGCCGGTAGGGCATCTGCCCATAGCGGGCGGAGTCGGGGACATACACGGGGTCGGCGCGGGTGGGGTCGAACGGCATCGCGCGATTATCGCACCGGCCAGGGCCGTCGGGCGCGTCGCAAACCGTCCGCAGGCAACTCGCTCAGTGGCCGCGCCTGGTCGAGGCCCGCCGCCTTGCGAGCACGACGCCGAGCACGACCAGCGCCACAAGGGCGGCCCCTCCGGCGAGGCCCGCGTCGGCCACGATGTCGGTGATCGAAGGACCGATGAGGTATGCGCCCACGCCGATCGAGAGGGCCCAGACCAGCGCCGACAGCGCGTTGGCAAGCAGAAATCGTGAGGCGCGCATGTGGTGAATGCCGGCGATCCACGAGGGCGTGAGCAGCACCGCGAGCGGGCCATAGCGCTCATAGAAGCGGTCGCCTCTGGCGATCAGGCCGAGTCGCACCTGGTGCAGCGGGCCCGGTGCCGTGAGCAGTCCCCGACCGCCCTTCACCCCGATCATCCATCCGACGGTCCCTCCCGCCCAGGCGCCCGCCCAGGCGATCGCGACGACCGCCGTCAGGTCGAGATGGCCATGCGCGGCCGAGATGCTCGCCGCGACCAGCGCCGCCTCGCCCGGCCCCGGCAGCGCCACCCAGCTGACGCCGGCGGCAAGGAAGACGCCCACGTAGTCGACTCCGGAGCGGAGGTGGTGGTGATGTGCGGCAGCTGCGGCAAGCAGAAAGACGCTCGGCAAGGAACTCTCAGATTACGCCCGCGGGCGCTCTCGCGACGCAATCGTCAGGCGGCGTCCTCGCAACAGCCATGGCACGGTCAGCGACACCGTGACGAGCTCTCAGCGAGAGTCGAGCGCTTGCAGGCGACCCTCGAGCTCGGTGCGCTCGACGGCGTTTGCGCTGAGGGCGATGGCGCGCTCGTAGGCTCGAGCGGCGCCCGCGGAATCCTTTACGCGCCGCAGCAGCTCTGCGTGCGCGGCGTGCAGCGGCTGGTATTGCTCGAGGCGAGGATCCTCGAGCAGAGGCGCAAGCAGCTCAAGGCCCGACTGCGCGCCCGAGGCGAACGCAACGGCCACGGCTCGGTTGACCTCGACGACCGGCGAGGGGCTGACCCGGGCCAGCACCTCGTAGAGCTTCGCGATCTGCGCCCAGTCGGTGTCGTTGCGGTTCGCGGGCTCGACATGCAGCGCCGTGATCGCCGCCTGCAGCTGATAGCTGCCCGGCCGGCGCAGCCGTGTTGCGGCCTCCAGCATCCGCTTGCCCTCGCGTATGCGACCGAGGTCCCAGCGGGAGCGGTCCTGCTCGTCCAACGCCAGGTACCTGCCTGCGTCGTCGACGCGCGCACTGCGGCGAGCGTCGTTGAGCAGCATCAGCGCCAGCAGGCCGAGCGCCTCGGCGTCGTCTGGCATCAGCCGGCTCAGCAGCCGCCCGAGGCGGATCGCCTCGGCGCACAGCTCGCCGCGCACCAGACGGTCCCCCTCGCTGGCGGAATAGCCCTCGTTGTAGATCAGGTAGACGACCCGCAGCACGCCGTCCAGGCGGTCGGGAAGCTCATCGTCGGGTGGAACGCGGTAGGGGATGTGCGCATCGGCGATCTTGCGCTTGGCACGCACGATCCGCTTGCCCATCGTCGGCTCGCTGACGACGAAGGCGCGCGCAACCTCGGCGGTGGTGAGGCCTCCGAGCACACGCAGCGTGAGCGCCACCCGCGCCGGCATGGCCAGCGCGGGATGGCAGCACGTGAAGATCAGACGAAGCCTGTCGTCGACGACGAGGCTGTCCTCGGTCACCGGCGGATGCTCCTGGGCGTCCAGGCGCGCCAGCTCCGCAAGGCGATCGGTGCGATCGGCGAGCGAGCGCGTCCGGCGCAGGCGGTCGATGGCGCGCCGCCGTGCAACCGTGGTGATCCAGGCGCCCGGGTTCGACGGGACCCCGTCGCGAGGCCACGTGGCGACCGCGGCGGCGAACGCGTCCTGAACCGCGTCCTCGGCGAGTTGGAAGTCGCCGACGTGACGGATGAGCGTCGCAAGGATCCCGGCGCGCTCCTCGCGGAAGGCCCGCTCGACGGCGACGGGCGGCCCGCCCGAGGCGGCGGACCGCTCGGCCGCGTTCACGTCGCCGCGGCTGCCTGCTCGCCGGCCGTTGCCGGTGCGCCCATGTCCATCACAGGGCGTACCTCGACCGATCCGTACTGGGCGAGGGGTACGCGGGCGGCCTGCTTGAGCGCCTCGTCGAGATCGGCGCACTCCAGCAGGTAGTAGCCGGCCAGAAACTCCTTGGTCACGGCGAACGGGCCGTCCACGATCTCCGTCTCGTCGTTGCGCACGCGGACCGTCGTGGCCGTGTCCACCCCGTGCAGCGGGTCGCCGGCGATGAGCAGTCCAGCATCGCGCAGGCTCTCCTGGAGCTCGTTCCAAAGCGGCATCTCGGCAGCTCTCTCGGCAGGGCTCTGCGGACCCTGCTCGCCTCTGTAAAGCAAAAGCATGTACCTGGACATGGCGCCTCCATCACTCGAAATTGCCGCACCGAAAGTGCGGCCTCATTATCTACGACGCAGATCGAGGGGCCATTTGGACAGCGGCCGGCCGACCCCAAACTGGCCAGCCAGCCAGTACTATCGATGCAGCACTCAGAGCGAGCGATCGAAGGAGTCCGAATGGCTACCGTGCCGAGCGATATCAAGAGCCTGGAAGTCACCGACTCAGAGCTCTGGCTCGACGGACCGCCATACGAGGTCTTCAAGCAGATGCGCAGCGAGTGTCCGATCCATTGGACCGAGCGCTTTGAGCTCTTTCCCGACGATGCCGGCTTCTGGTCGGTGACGACCGCCGACGATATCCACACCGTCAGTCGCGACTGGCAGACCTACTCCTCTGAACGTGGTGGCGTTCTGGCGGCGGAGGGCGGCTTCCCGCTGGAGCTCGCGCAGGCGATGTTCATCGGCATGGACCCGCCCAAGCACGACCGTCTGAAGGCGCTGTTCCAGGCCGGCTTCACGCCGAGGCGGATCGCCGCCCACGAGGACGCGATCAGGGCGATCGCGGTCAAGGTCCTGGACCGCCTGGTCGGGCAGGAGACCTGTGATCTCGTCAGCGATGTCGCCCAGCCGGTGGTCTCGCGGGTGATCGGGAGCTTCATGGGCATCTCCGAGGACGACGATCTGATGTGGGCGAAACTCATGAACTCAACGCTCGGGGCGGGCGACCCGGATCTGAATCCCGGTGGCGTCGAGGCCGCTGTCGAGAAGGACATCCCCGAAGTGTTCGAGCACTGCCGCAGACTGATCGCCGAACGCCAGGAGAATCCGACCGACGATCTGACGAGCGTGCTCGTGCACGCCGAAGTCGACGGGCAGAAGCTCGAGGAACACGAGATCGTGATGGGCTTCTTCCTGCTGATGGCAGCCGGCAACGACAGCACCAAGGCCACCTACTGCAGCGGAATGCGGGCGCTGATGGAAGACCGCGAGCAGATGCAGCTGCTGATCGAGGACCCCTCGCTGATCCCGGCCGCGGTGGAGGAGTCGCTGCGGATGTTTCCGGCGTTCGCTCACTTCCGCCGCACGGCAACCTGCGACACCGAGCTGCACGGCCAGAAGATCCGAGAGGGAGAGAAGGTGGTGATGTGGTACGTGTCCTCGAATCGCGATGAGACGCGGTATGAGGATCCTGATCGCTTCGACCTGAGGCGCGAAGCCGAGCACCAGGCCTTTGGCGCCGGGGGTCGCCACTTCTGCCTTGGGACGGCCCTCGCGCGCCTGGAGCTGAAGGTGATGATCGAGGAGACGCTCAAGCGCTTCCCGGGGATCGGGATGGCAGAGCCTCCGGCCTTCGTGGAATCGCTGTTCCTGAACCAGCTGAAGACCCTGCCCGTCCGCCTTCAGGCGTAGCCGAGCGCTCTCGCCCGACCCGGCGCCTGCTCAGTCCGCGAATGCCCTGCGCGCGAGCTTCGCGCCGGCCGCCGGCAGCTCCGTGAAGCCATATGTGCGAGGGGACGTCATTCCGGTTCGCCTTCAACGTTTTCGCCCCTGTCGCATGTTGAGGAGTCGAGTTGCTCGGGGCTGGCACTCACAATGGTGAAATTACTGGCGTTCACCGACGCCACTACCAGCGTTCCGCGGCATTTTTCGGAGACGAGCCGGCAGATGTCGCGCCCGTGCGCGGTCGGGCGACACCTCGTGCCCGACGTCTGATAGCTGGCGTTGATGAGTTCCTGCATCCTGGTTGGTGAAACTCCCCCGCCAGACGGAACGACCGTCGCCAGAACGACCGCGATGGCCACAGCCATCGCGCCGGCTCCATACAATCGTCGCCGGTCGTGGGCGAACCACGCCCGGCTGAGCACAGGGCTTCGACCGGATGCGATCCCACACGCAGGCGATGCGTCCGGTGCTCGCTGCTGGGCGTCCGGCTCCGAGCCGGTGGCCAGGTCCGCCCCGCGGGCGAGCTCTGTCCCACAGCTCACGCAAGACGGCGAGTCGCCCGAGGCACCCCCGCAGGTCGGACAGACACCCTCCGGCGGCGTGGGTGTGTCCATGGCGAAACGAGCATATCGCGGCCGATCAGCTGCAGCGAGCCAGCCGCGCGGCGTAGGCTCACTGCTCAGATGTTCTTGCTCATCCTCATCGGAGTGCCGGTTGTCGAGGTGTTCGCCTTCATCGAGGTCGGGCGGGCGATTGGCTGGCTTCTGGCGGTGGCGCTGCTGCTTGGGACCTCGGTAGTGGGCGTGCAGCTCGTTCGCATCCAGGGGCGCTCGGCGATCGAACGAGTGTCACTCGCGGTGTCTGAACAGCGCGCACCAGGCCGCGCCGTGATCGACGGCGCGCTTGGATTTCTCGGGGGCCTGCTGCTCGTGGTGCCTGGGTTCGTCACCGATGTTCTCGGCGCACTGCTCGTGCTTCCGCCCACCCGAGCGCAGGCGCGGCGCTGGTTATCGCGCCACTACACCGGTCGCATGATGAGGTTCGTCGCAACGACGGGACGCTTCGCGCCCCGCGACCGCGTCGCGCCTGAGGCTGACTTCGAGTCGACGGCGGTCGACGACGATTCCGAGCAGCTCGGCCGCTGAGACGGCGAGCGGCGCCTCGCATCGGGGCGCGTGACCGTGCTGACACTGATTGGGACCGCTCGGGCACTCCAAGCCTCGGCGCTCTGCTGGAGGCTGTGTTGTCGGAGCGACCCGAAGCGGTCCCGTGCCTCCCTCGGAGTCCTCGCTATGGGGGGATAGCAATGACCCCTGCCATAACAATAGTGGATCTTGGCATGCGGCTTGCTTATGAGAGGGCGCCCGGCCCAATGATCTTCAGGCCAGCCAATCCGCCCCCAGAACTGCCGTGTCGCGCGTGCCATCACTCGGTCGGTCAGGAGTAAGATGGGTTCCTCCGGCTACAGGCGCCAGTCACTCTTCTGCGCTGATCGACTAATCTGCTGGGGGAGGCATTGATGCCGTTCAAGCGGGGGCAGCTGCGCTACTTCGTCACGGTCGCAGAGGAGGGCCAGATGACTCGCGCTGCGGCGAAGCTCCAGATCGCCCAGCCGGCGCTCTCGCAGGCGGTCGCGCGTCTGGAATCCGAACTCGACCTCCAGCTCTTCGAGCGCCATGCCCGCGGCGTCACCCTCACGGCCGATGGCGAGAAGTTCTACGCAAAGGCACGTCTGGCGCTGGACGCTTGCACGGACGCCGTACAAACGGCTCGGTCGCTCGCGCGGGGCGAGAAGGGCACTATCGAGTTCGGGTTCCTGGGGGCCCCGCCAGGGCTTGACAGTCCTGCCCATCTGGAGGCCTTCACAGAAGCGCATCCCGATATTGATATCCGCTACCGAGAGCTCCCGTTTCCGTCCGTCCCGACGACGTCGTGGCTTTCGGAGGTGGACATAGCCGTTTGCCACCTGCCGCCGGCCGATCCGAACGTTTGGTCCCAATTGCTGCGCCTCGAGCCGCGGGTCGTGCTGGCGCCGAAGCGTCATCCGCTCGCGGGGCGTCGCGAGCTGACCGTTGCCGAAGTGATGGATGAGACCTTCATCGGCCTTCATCCGTCGATAGAGCCGGCTTGGGCGGGCTTCTGGAGTCTCGATGACCATCGTGGCGAGCTGCCCCGGCACGTGACCGTCGACCGCGCAGCCAACCCGCAGGAGGTTCTCGCCTCGCTCGCCGTGCGCCGGGCCATCACGACCGTACCGGCGTCCGTCGCCGGGGTGATCGTCAACGTCGCGACCGGGGTGACGGCGATCCCCTTGCGCGACGCCAAGCCTTCGGCCATCTCGCTGGTCGGGCGTGAGGACCGTCGCAACGCCTTGGTCGCGATCCTCGCCGCGTTCGCCCGAAACCCCGCTCGCCGTGGCGCCGATGCACCGTGAACGGCTCAGCGACCCCGGCCCCGTAGCATCCCGACGATGTCCGTGCCGGACGGCTATGAGCCGTTCTCGCCGAGCCCGTTCGGAGGGCTCGTGGGTCCCCTGTACGCCGGCTGGCGTGACTCCGGGCCGACGATCGCCGTCCGGGTCGGCTCACAACACGCCAACAGGAACGGGCGAGCGCACGGCGGGTTGATGATGACCGTGGCCGACATCGCCTTGACCCGTGCGGCTCGCGAGCAGCTTCCGCCGAATGCACGGGTGGCGACGGCCGACCTCCACATCGCATTTCTGGAGAGCGTCAGCGAGGGCGAGTGGTTGGAGGCGATCCCCATCATCGACCGAGTAGGCCGGTCTTTGATCCACGGGAGCTGCGTGCTCGAGGCCGGCGCCAAGACGGCCGCCAGGGTGCTTGCGACGATCGCCGTCCGCCAGTCGCCGTGACGGCAGACCCTATGTCGGCGTCCCCGCTATGCAGGCGTGAAACACGACGAGCGTCTTGCCCGTCGAGATCCTCCCGATCCGGCGGGTTGGGACCGCTCGCATGGACCGTGGCGGTGGGGTGATGGACGACCCCGTCGCCTGGCCTCGCCAGGGTCGGGACCGGACCAGGTCACTGCGTCGCGGAGCTCGCGTACTCGGCCTGGATCTGGGCGGCCGTGAGCTCGCTCGTGAACAGCGCCGCGTCGCTCATCGAGCCGGAGAAGGCGCTGCTCGGTCGGTTCGGCCAGCCTGTGTTGACGACTCCGCCGAGCTGCCAGTAGCCGACGTAGGACTGGGC
>Ga0302326_10001834_pt1 | contig 52989 bp, 44 predicted proteins | sample Palsa_T0_3_FD_202264 | JGI IMG/M metagenome (GOLD analysis project Ga0302326, IMG submission 202264) | Peat permafrost microbial communities from Stordalen Mire near Abisko, Sweden - Palsa_T0_3 | ecosystem: Environmental > Terrestrial > Soil > Palsa > Peat permafrost | place: Sweden: Abisko...
CGGTCCCGGTATCTGGATGAATTGGCGGCTGTCGCTCGACTGGGCCGGCCAGGCCGGCACGGCCCCGGCGCCTCCCGCCTGGCGATACGCGTCGAGGTACTGCATGGCGGCTGGCCGATCGCCATTCAAAGTGGAGATCTCGGCCAGGCGGCGGGCCACGGCGGCGCGCTGCTGCTTGTCTCCCGGTTTATCGAGCGCCGTCAAGAGCTTTGCGTAGGCGTCTTTGGCGGCCGGATCGCTGTAGCGATCCAGAAATTCCGCGTATTCCTTTAGGGCGATGGCATCGCCGGAATTCTGCGCGGCCCGCGCCAGCAGGGTGCGCGCGCCCATGGCATCCCCGGATTCTTCCAGTTGGCGAGCGCGATCCAGGTTCTGACTCGCCTGCACGGCCGTTACACAGCAGCAGGCAATAAAAAGGGTAACCGAAAAGGCTTTCATATTGGTCCCGACTCTGTGGTGATACTTTATCATGTCCGCTGGCTGTGTGGTAATTGCAAAGTTCGCGGATTGGTTTAGTACAGACCATTACCGATGTAAATTCATTCACAGGAGTCGTGGGGCGTGAGGTTTCCGCTGCGGCCGCAGGGTGGGTGACGGGTTTATTTGGCGCCCGCCAGAATTACCGCATAGCGATCGATCCAGCGCCGCTGCTCCGCTGTTTCCGGCACTGGGGCTCCGCGCGCCGCGCTCAGGGTTTTCACCGCCGTTTCCGGGTTCCAGCCTTTAGTCACGAGCAAGCAAGCCGCGACCAATCCGGTACGGCCAATTCCCTGCCGGCAATGCACGGCGACGTTCTTGCCCGACGAGAGATCGGCATCGAGTTTTTCCAGAGCCGCCAAAATTTCGGCCTCCGAGTCTGGCGCCTGGCGATCCGGGATAGGAAGCGATACGAATTGCATTCCTCGCGCTTTCGCCCCGCGAGCTTCGTCGGTGAGATCGAGATCCTGTTCTTCTTCGGGAGTCAGCAAAGAAAGCACCGTATCGATTCCGGCACGGTGCCAGCTCGCCATCTCATCTTCGAGCCAGTCCCCACCGCGGGGACGTGAGGCCAATGCCAGTCTACCGGGCGATGGCCCGTCAATCCAATGGAGCTCCGTCCACGTGCTTAGAAACTCCTCTTTATGACGACTTCGCGCGGAAGAGTATCGACATTCACCCCCCCGCTTACGAAGAATATGGATTCGATGATGTCCGTCGAGTACGTTTCATCCGGCCTCGTTTTCAGGCAATCCCGTTGCCCAGGAACGAGTGAGTGTTTTAGCTGCATCCGTGGAAAGCCGTTCCATCTGGGCAAGCTTCGCGGGGCTGAGAGAGGCATTTGGATGGAGCGGTTTCAGCGGCGGATTTGGGTGCGGGTTCGGCATGTGAATTTCATCAACCTTTGCGTACCAATCGGCCTACTGCCCGAGCGAGACCTTCTCCCCCGTGCGGCAAGAGCGGTAGACGGCGTCCACAATCTCCAGCGCGCGAAGGCCGTCTACACCGGAAACCAGCGGCGGGCGGCCGCTGCGAATGGCCTCGCCGAAATCCAGAAACTGGCGCTCGAAGGGCTCTAGCGAGATGGCCATGGGATCGGACGATCCCGATGCCACGTCCTTTTCTACCGGCGCCGGCTCGCCGCTGTCGTCCCGCACGTCCCAGGTGGTCAACTTGTCGCCGGAGATGATCGCCGTGCCCTGGGTGCCGTGGAATTCGGTGCGTTCGGTGTAGCCGGGCCAGAAGGCCGTGGACGCCTGGACGACGCCGGTGGCTCCGGAAGCATAGCGCAGAACGGCGTTCACCACATCCTCTGATTCGATTTTGTGCAGCGCGCCGAGCTGCCAGACGGCGTAGAGGTCGCGGACGGGTCCGACCAGCCAGCGCAGGATATCCACCTGGTGAATGGCCTGGTTGATCAGCGCGCCGCCGCCTTCCGTGGTCCAACTGCCCTTGATAGGCCGCGCGTAGTACTCGGGCGAGCGATACCACTTCACGTAGCAATCGCATTGGAGCAGCTTCCCCAACCGGCCGGCGGCGATGGCCCGCTGGAGGAATTGGCTGGAATCGTCGAAGCGATGCTGGCTGACCACACCCAGTTGAATACCCGCCTGGCGGGCCGTTTCCACCATGGCCCGGGCCGTCTCCATGTTGGTCGCAATAGGCTTTTGCACCTGGATATGCTTGCCGGCCTTGGCGCAGAGATCCAGCGGCTCGATGCGGAAGTCCGGAAAGGTACACACGTCCACGTAGTCCACATTGGGGTGCCGGCAAACGTCTTCGTAGGACTCCACAAACTCGACGCCGTACTGAGCCGCGAAGCGGCGCCCGGATGCGACATTGATATCCGTACACACGGTCAGCTCGAAACCGATGTTGCGATAGGCCTGGGCATGCTTATGCGAAATGGCGCCTGTCCCGATCATGCCGACTCTCATGCGATTCTCTCCCGCAGGCCATTGTACCCGGATACAATGAGGGATCGTCATGTTTCGTTCTTTGTCGTACGCTTCGGCGGCGCTACTGCCGCTGTTGCTCGCCTCGGCTTGTAAGAAATCCGTCCCCACCGACACGGCCGCCACCGTAAATAACCACGCCATCACGTATACCGAGCTGCAGAGGACCTACCAGCAGTCGCAGCTCGCCACGCCTGGCCAGGACGCCAGCGAGGAGCAGACCATGGCGCAGAAGCTGGAACTGCTGCGCAGCATGATCGACGACGAGATCATGCTGCAACGGGCCGAGAAGCAGGGCCTGCTGGCCGGCGATGCCGACGTCGAAACCAAATTGACGGAGCTGAAGGCGCCCTACACCAAAGAGCAGTTCGAACAACAGCTTCGCAACAGCAAGATGACGCTGGACGATCTTAAATCCAAGATCCGCCACCAGCTGAGCATCCAGAAGCTCATCAATAAGGAGATCACTTCCCACATCACCATCACCGACGCCGATGTGACCAGGTTCTACAATGCGAATAAGGCCGGCTTCAATCTGGCGGAGCCGCGGGTGCATATGGCCCAGATTCTGGTGACACCCTACCCGGACCCGAACGTGCGCAATCTGAAGAACAGCAAAGCGCAGAGCGACGCGGAAGCAGGGCGCAAGATCCGCGAGATCCAGGAGCGGCTGCAGCGCGGGGAAGACTTCGCCATGGTGGCGCAGAGCTACTCGGAGGACTCCAACTCGGCGCCCAACGGCGGGGATTTGGGTTTCATCCCCGATTCGGCGCTGGAGAAGGCCAACGTGGAGCTGCGCAAGATGGTGGTGGCGCTCGCGCCCGGGGCCATCTCGCCAATCGTGCATACGCCGGAGGGCTACCGCATTTTCAAGATCATCTCGAAGGAGACGGCCGGCCAGCGCGAACTGAACGACCCGAGGGTGCAGCAGAGCATTCGCGAGACGCTGCTGAACCGCAAAGACCAGCTGCTGAAAAACGCGTATTATGAGGTAGCTCGCGACGAGGCTAAGGTGGTGAACTATCTGGCGCGAAGCGTGGTGGAAAGCGCGGGCCGGGCAGGGAAGTAGGACGGGCTTTGGTTAGGGCGCGGTTAGGGCTCATTTTCCGGCGATCCGAAAATCGTCGAAATAGGTGACGCTGTCGGCCCTGGTCGACAATCCCACCTTACCGGTCTGCGCGAAGGTGGAATCCACCACCTGGAACAGGCGCCGGTGGTTGAAGTATACGCTGAACAGCGGACCGCGGAACTGTACTTTGAGGACGCTCCACTGGTTGGCGGGCACGGGGTGCTCGACGCCGTAGGTTTTGGGAGGCATGCCTTTCGCGGCCAAAGGTATGCGCTTGCCGTCCTGCACCTTATATAAAACGATGTGGTTCCCCAGCGACTCGGCCTGTAGAAGGTAATAGTTGTCAGGGTCCTGGTAGCGCCACACCAATCCGCCGGCGCGAACCTGCTTGCCCCCGACGGGCTTGATTTTCACGCTCAGGTCGCCATCCTTCACGTTCACCTTGTTCAGGATGGCGAGCGGGGCCCGGACCTCATCCAAATCGCGCGAGACCTGCGCGAGAACGTTGGGCGGGCTGGGCGCGCTGGGATCTTTCAAAATCTCCCAATGGGGGGGCGCTCCGGAATGGGTCATGGCCACAGTCCAACCGGGAGGCATTTTGCCTGGCGCGCCCGCGTCGAAGTTGACGGTTATCACGCCGATGCTCCCCAACGTCAGAGACACCAGCCAACCGAGAGTTTTCATATGAACGAACGCCTGCCCCGCCCGAGGCGCCGTCTCTCTCTTCGTTGTAGCACAAAGGCCGCCACCACAGGTGGCTTTGCGGGATGATTCAACACCTACGCGGCCTTCTTCCGCTCCCTAACGGTCACGGCTCGGTAACGGTCGCGACTCGGTAAGCGCTTACTGCTTATAGCGTGGAACGCTCGCTACCGCGGCGAGGACCGCGGTGACGTTTGCGCCAATATCCGCGCCGTCGCTGCCGCCGTTGTAGTAAGGGCTGGTGGATGCAAGCTTGTAGTTACCGGTGGTGAAGTCGACGAATCCAACCAGGGCCCAGTTCAAAGGCTGGCATGCGGAACTGATACCGGCCGGATAGTTGCAAGGAGCGGGGTTCCCAGCGGGCGTCGCGGTCGATGTGGCTTCAGAGAAATGATTTACCGTGGGATACGGCGGCCCTTCCGGATTACAGCCGACGCACCCTTGCGGCCAGGTATCGCCCACGAACACATCGTAAGAGAGGTTCGCCCCAGCGGGGAAGTCCTCGAGCGCCATCAACGAATTATCGCCGTCGGCGCTGAGCGCTCCGCCACCGATATTATTGGTAAAGCTAAATCCGATATTAGTGCTGGGGGGCTGGTCTCCGAAATAGGATCCATTAGAAATACCGTTGGATCCACTGTTAATGCAGGTATTGTGATCTATGGTGAGGTCAAGGGTCGGGCCGGCGACCTCGAGGCTACCGCCCGTGGTAGCTCCCCACTTCGGCGAGACACCCTGCATCAAGTTATTACGAAAGAGAACGCGGGCCGTAGAGGTAGTTGCGAACCCATTAACAGTGTATCCAGCAGCGGCATACTGGCATAGGTTGTTGGAGAACGTTAGGTCGAACGCAGAGAACCCGGAGAAGATGTTGAGAATCACGCACTCTCCCTGGCCCTGCGCAACGGCGTAGCTCATGATATTGGAATCCACCAGCGCTCGCTGGCAGTCCTTGCACTCGAAATTATTCTTCACGTCATAGCACGGCGGCTGCCCGGTGAGGCCGCATGGGCCGGGTTGGTGGTACCAGGCAATCAGCTTGTTGAGGTTGTTCAAGCGCACCGTAATATCACTCGGAATGTTTCCGGGGATGGTCGGAGTTCCGCCGCCTCCAAACATGATATTCTCTCCGGTGGCCTCCAGGTAGTTGTTGGCTATCAGAAACGGCCCTGGGGAATTGTAGGCGAGCACCGCCTGGGTGTCCTGGACAGTGTCTATGAAGTCGTATACCTGACTGTTGATCAGGGCGAAGTTCACCGCATCGGCGAGAAATCCGCGCACGCACATCTGATCGTTGCCATGAACCAATACGCGGTCGAAGGTGACGTTGGACGGCAGTTGCGAGACGGAGGTGGCGGAGGCGCTCAGCAGTATCAGATCCCAGAGATCCTGCACTCCCGTGGTAACGGTGAAGTTAATCCCAGCGAAGTACCAGCCCGAGGTGCCGTTCGAGAAGCCCAGCACGCTATTGTCGTTAGGCGAGGTGAGCGTCGGCATCAGGTTGGCCTGGGATTGCAGCACTTGCACGCCGGCCGCCAGGGAGGCAATGGAAGCCGACCGCACCAGGACCGGGCTGGTCGGGCAGTTAATCAGGGGCGTGATGAAGTTGCCGCTGAACAGCGCGCCCGCATCGATGACTACTTCATCACCGCACGCGACCCCATTCAGCACGGTCTGGAGATTCCCGCCGGCGTGCACCGGCCAGCTTATTCCGGTCACCACCGGATACACCGGCACGGTGCACGCCGGTGGCGCCGGCAGCACCAGGCCCGGCGGCAGAGGAGGCAACCCCGTGGAAGCCGGAGCGCACAGAGACTGCGCTTTGGCCGGATGAATCTGGGCCAGCAGCGACGCGGCGAAACAAACCATAACGAACAATATTCGCGACATAATAATTACACTTTTCCTCAATTAGTCGATGCTTTATTAAAGATGTGCGTTCACACCAAAGCTTGTGACACAAAGCAGACTTCAGGGTATGTAAACTCCTATTATAGTCGATTATTGTCAGTAATACTCTAAAAACAGTACGAGAATAAAAATAATAGTCGATTGCGTTGTATTATATCGGCATAATTGCCGCGCTCTCAGCCGCCTCGCGCCAGTGGCGCCGTCCGGCGTGTTACATTCAGAGCCGTGCGGCTTCTTTTAGTTGACGACGATACCGAACTGTGCTCCCTGCTGGTGGAGTTTCTTAAAGGGCAAGGCTTCACCGCGGAATGCGCGCACGAAGGCCACCGGGGCCTCGATCGCGCACTACACGGCGGCTTCGAGCTGGTGATTCTGGACGTGATGCTGCCCGGCCTGGACGGCTTCGAGATCCTGCGGCGCCTGCGCAAGGAAAGCCGCGTTCCAGTGCTGATGCTGACCGCGCGCGGAGAGGACGTGGACCGCATCATCGGTCTGGAGCTCGGCGCCGACGATTATCTGCTCAAGCCGTTTAATCCGCGGGAACTGGTGGCTCGCGTGCGCGCCATTTTGCGCCGCTACGAGCCGCGCACGGCCTCGGCCGCCGAACGCATCGAAGTGAATGGGGTGGCGCTCGACCCCGCCACGCGCCAGGTCACCGTGGATGGGGCTGCCGTGGATCTTACCACTTTCGAATTCGACATCCTGGAGCTGTTGATGCGGGCGGCCGGGCGGGTGCTGTCGCGCGACGACCTGATGGAGAATCTGTACAACCGCAAAGCCACGGCTTTCGACCGCTCCATCGATATGCACATCAGCCACCTCCGCCGCAAGCTGGAAACTACGCGTCCGATGATCAAGACCATTCGCAGCGTTGGCTACCAGTTCTTATCGGCGCCCAACGACGAGGCGCACGAGTGAATTCGCTGTTCGTCAAAATCCTGCTGTGGTTCTGGGCCACGCTGGTGATTACGACTATCGGCTCGGCGTTGATCTCGGGGCTGGCCTCGCCGCGCCCTTACCTGTTAACGCGGCTGGTGGCTTTCGAGCTGAAAGAGGCGCGGGCCGCGTACGAGAGCGGCGGGCGGCAGGGATTGGAGCGGTTCAAAGAGCGTTTCCAATCGGTCTTTTCGGGCGAGGGTGTTTTGACGGATGCGGCCGGGCGCGACCTGCTCACGGGGGCGGACGAATCCGTCCTGCTGGCCAAGACGCGCGAGGAATCGCGCTTTCCGCCGTTCCGGCGTGGAGGAGCCGTGATCGGGCGCGCCTCGGACGACGGCAGATACTGGTTCTTTTTCGTGATCCCGCGCGAGCGGCTGGCGTCCTGGTTCCTGCTGCCGGAGCATTGGTGGGGGATGGCGGCGGGCATCTTCCTGTGTTACCTGCTGGCATTCTATCTGACCCAGCCGGTGCGCCGGTTGCAGAAGGCCGTGGAGAGCTTCGGGCACGGCGACCTTTCGGCGCGCGCGTCCTCTGCGCGGCACGACGAGCTGGGCGATCTGGCGCGCACCTTCGACCGCATGGCGGATCGCATCCAGACGCTGGTGGACGCCGAGCACAGGCTGCTGCTGGATATCTCGCACGAGCTGCGCTCGCCGCTGGCGCGGCTGCGGGTAGCGGTGGAGCTGGCGCGCTCGGGCGATGATCGCGAGGGGGCCATCAATCGCATCGAGAAAGAAGCCGAGCGGCTGAACGGGCTGGTGACCGGCCTGCTGCAGGTCACCCGCGCCGAAGGCGACCCGGGCGCGCTGCGCCGCGAGCCGGTGCGCCTGGATCAACTGCTGGAAGAGATCGTGGCTGATTCGTCGCTCGAGGCGCGCGCGCGCGGCTGCGACGTGCGGCTGGTGGAGGCGCAACCCGCCATCGTCGAGGGCGACGCCGAATTGCTGCGGCGGGCGGTGGAGAACGTGATGCGCAACGCGGTGCTGCACGCGCCGCAAGGAACAGCGGTCGAAGCCACGCTGGATACAGGCAACGGCAAGGCCGCGGTGCGCATCCGCGATTATGGCCCGGGCGTGCCGGAGGAGGCGCTGCCCCGCTTGTTCGACGCCTTCTACCGCGTGGAAACGGATCGCAACCGGGCCAGCGGCGGAGTGGGCCTGGGGCTGTCGATTGCGCGGCGTGCGATCGAGCTGCACAAAGGCGCGATCCGCGCGTTCAATGCCGCACCGGGGCTCGCCGTGGAGATCGACCTGCCGGCGGCTCCGGCCTGATACCCTGACGGCATGAGCGAGTGGTCGCCCACATCCTGGAAGAGCAAGCCGGCGGGGCAACAGCCGCAGTATCCGTGCGAAGCGGAGGTGGCGCGCGTGGTGGAGGAGATCGCCAGGCTGCCGCCGCTGGTGACCTCGTGGGAAATCCACGCGCTGCGTTCGCAGCTGGCCGAAGCGGCGCACGGCGAAAGGTTCCTGCTGCAAGGCGGCGACTGTGCCGAGCGCTACGATCATTGCGATTCGTCGACTATCGCGAACAAGCTCAAGATCCTGCTGCAGATGAGCCTGGTGTTGGCGCTGGGAGGCGGGAAGCGCGTGATCCGGGTGGGGCGCTTTGCCGGCCAGTATGCCAAGCCGCGCTCCGACGATTTTGAAACGCGCGAGGGAACCACGCTGGCGAGCTATCGCGGCGACCTGATCAACTGTCCCGAGTTTACGGAAGCGGCGCGCACGCCGAACCCGCAGCTGATGCTGCGGGGATATGAGCGGGCGGCCCTGACGCTGAATTTCATACGCGCGCTGGTAAGCCGCGGTTTCGTGGATCCCAACCGCCTGGACTACTGGAATCTTGACTGGGTAAAAGACTCGCCGATGGCCGAGGAGTACCGGCGGATTGCGCGGCAGATCGGCGAATCGATCCGCTTCATGGAGAGCCTGATGGGCGTGCATCCGGGCGAGCTGCAGTGGATCGATTTCTTCACCAGCCACGAGGGGCTGCATCTGCCCTATGAGCAGGCCCAGACACGACGCGTGCCGCGCCAGGAGGGCTGGTTCGACCTTTCCACGCACTTCCCGTGGATTGGGATGCGCACGGCCGAGCTACCGGGAGCGCATGTCGAGTTTTTTCGGGGCATTCGCAATCCCATCGGCTTGAAAGTCGGGCCGGGCATGCCGCCGGAAGCGCTGCGGCAACTCATCGGCATACTGCAGCCGGACGATGAACCCGGCCGGCTCACGCTGATCCACCGGTTCGGAGCGGACTCCATCGCGCGATTTTTGCCGGCTCTGATCGACGCCGCGCGCGCGACGGGAAAAACGGTGTTATGGTGCTGCGACCCCATGCACGGCAATACCCGCACCACCGCGTCCGGCATTAAGACACGCAGGTTCGAAGAGATCCTCAGCGAGCTCGACAGGGCATTCGACATACACGCGGCGTGCGGCAGCCGGCTGGGGGGCATTCACATCGAGCTGACTGGCGAGAACGTGACCGAGTGCATCGGAGGGGCGCGCGGGGTGAGCGAGGCGGATCTTACGCTGGCTTACAAATCCGGGCTGGACCCGAGGCTCAATTACGAGCAGGCGCTGGAGGTGGCGTTATTTGTTTCGCGGAAGCTTGCAAGATCCGTCAAAAACGAAGTAGCATAAACCGATGCGGCGTTTCCCGGCAATTGTGCTGGTGGCCATCTTCGGCTTCTCGGTGATTGGCCCGGCCCTGGTTGTGGACCGCGGCGCAAGTCTGCCTGCCTGCTGCCGCCGTGACGGGAAACATCGGTGCGCGAATATTGAGACGTCCGACGCGGGTCTGCGAGTGGCAGGCCCCAGGTGCGCGGAGTTCCCGAAATCCGGCGCATTCCCGCTGCATTCCGAGACGGCGCTGCCGGGGGGTTCTCAACTCGTCTTCGGCGCGCTTCTCCGGCATCCCGCGGTAGCAGTTCAGGCCGCGGCGGGCTACCGCATTTCATTCAGCCGCTCCCGTCAAAAACGCGGACCTCCCAGCCTCTTCTCCTAACTGACATCCGTCGACAACAAAAACTAGTGTCGTAAAGGAGGCTTTATGCGAAGGCTCGTATTCTGTTTGTGTCTGACAGTCTTTCTAATATCTGGTTCCCTGCTCCACGCAACAATTTTTGGAAGAATACAAGGAATCGTGCACGACCCACAGCATCGGCCCGTAGCCGGAGCATCGGTAAGGCTGCAGGCGATTACGTCGGATTGGTCTCAGAGCGCGCAAGCCGACGTTAACGGTGAGTTTTCATTCACCACAGTGCCGGTCGGCGACTACAAAGTCACTGTCACTAACCCTAAATTCGATACTTCGGAACAGACCGTCACAGTGGATTCCAGATCGTCGCCGATTCTCCACTTTCAGCTGGCCATCGCAGCCTTGAATCAAACTACCGTGGTCGTCGGTCAGGCGGAACTGGCGAATATGGATTCGGTAACCCCCACCAGTTTGATCGATCGCGAGGACATAGCAGAAACTCCCGGCGCCGACCGCACCAACAGCATGGCGATGATCACCGACTACGTGCCCGCTGCATATGTAACACACGACATGCTGCATATGCGCGGAGGCCATCAAGTCGATTGGCTCATTGACGGCGTACCCGTACCCAATACCAATATCGCCACCAATCTCGGCCCGCAGATCGACCCCAAAGACATCGATTATCTCGAAGTCCAGCGAGGCAGCTACGATGCGGAATACGGAGACCGTACGTATGGAATCTTTAATATCGTTCCCCGCAGCGGGTTCGAGCGCGACAATGAGGCGGAGCTCGTCACCGCGTTCGGCAATTGGTATCAGACTAACGATCAAATCAATTTCGGGGGGCACACCAATCGCTTCGCCTATTACGTGAGTCTGAACGCAAATCGCAGCGATTACGGTCTGCAGCCCCCGATCGGGCAAGTGGTTCACGACGCAGAAAACGGTTATGGGGGATTCGCGTCACTCATATTCAACGCCAACCCCTCCAACCAGTTTCGGCTGGCCGCCTCGTTGCGCCAGGATTATTACCAGATCCCCATCGATCCGAATCCCAACTCATCCGGAAATCAGGTTTATCCGAGTTACGGCCTTCGCGATAGCGAACGCGAGCCCGATGGTTACCTCACATTCTCCTGGGTACACACATTTAATCCAAACGTGCTGATGACTGTTTCACCGTTCTATCATTACAACCAGGCCAGCTATAACGCATCGCCGAGCGATGTGCCAGTGATCTCGACCGTCGACCAGACCGCCAATTATGCCGGTATGCAGGCGAGCGTGGACGCAACCGTTGGGAAGAACAACGTTGAAGTGGGAGCGTATGGATTCGCCCAGCATCAGAGCAATCTCTTCAATAACGTTTTTACGGATTGCGGTACGAGCTGCCAGAACTTCGGCCCGTCTTCGGCTGTCGTAACCGGCGGCCTGGGGGAAGCGTTCCTCAGCGACCGGTTCAAGGTGACCTCGTGGTTGACGCTGATCGCCGGCGTTCGCTATTCCCACTTCGACTCCGGCTCAGTAAGCGGGGGAACCCAGCCGGCAGTCGTACAGAACGCGACGGACCCGCGCTTTGGTGTGGCCCTCAGGGTCCCGCACCTGAACTGGGTGTTTCATGGTTTTTACGGCCACTTTTATCAGGCGCCACCACTGCTGACTGCTACAGGTCCATTGCTCGATTTAGCGACCAGCCAGACTCTGACTTTCGCCCCGCTGAAGGGAGAGCGCGATGAAGAATACCAATTCGGAGTCTCAATTCCTTTTCACGGTTGGGTGCTCGAAGAAGACACCTTTCAAACACGCGCGCAGAATTGGCTGGACCACAACAATATCGGCGAATCGAACATCTTCTGGCCAATCACCTGGACTGCCGCGCTGATTCAGGGCTGGGAAACCACGCTGCGTTCTCCGCGCCTGTGGCGCCGCGCGCAGGTTCACCTGGCCTACTCGAATCAGATCGCGCAGGCCACATCGCCCATCACAGGAGGCGTGGTCTGCCCTGTTCCCGTGACGCCGGCATGCCCCGTGGCGATTCCGCCAGGATACTCACCGGTAGACCACGATCAGAGAAACACGTTGAACTTCGGGGCCAATACAAGTCTTCCCTGGCGAGTGTTCGCTTCGACTAATGTGTACTACGGTTCGGGATTCACCAACGGGGCGCCGGACGCCCAATACCCGGGGAACTATCTACCGCAGCACACTACGTTCGACATTTCGCTCGGAAAGAGTTTTGGCGAGCACGAGAGATACAAGGTTTCGTTGACAGCTTTGAATGTGGCGAATCGCCGCGTATTACTCGACAACAGCCTGACTTTTGGAGGATTCCACTTCAACGACCCGGGACAGATCTACGGCGAATTCCGTTGGAGATTTCATTACTGATGCATCCGTAGTCCCAACCGCCTGCGCTCGACAGCTTGGGTGCACTGGCGTTACAATTTACGATGCGCTGGAGATGGTTTCTCGCGGGAGCGATCTCATTTCCCCTGGCGGCAGGCGCGGTGACCTGGATGGTCCTGAAGACGCGGGCCGATGGCTTGAGCGCGCGGACGCCGCCGACGCGCTTCGAAGCTTTGCTCGCGGGGGAAGTCAGGAGGCTGTCGATGCCGGCCGCCGCAATCCGCGGGATCAACCCGGTGAGCGAGTCCCCGGCGGTTTTGGCGGAAGCCCGCGCGCATTGGGCGGACCACTGCGCAATCTGCCACGCCAACGACGGCAGCGGCGACACGCCGATGGGCAAACAAATGTTTCCCCCAGCGCCCGACATGCGGCAGAAGCCAACGCAGCGGATGACGGATGGCGAGTTGTTTTACGTCATCGAGAACGGCATTCGACTGACCGGGATGCCCGCCTGGGGCGGAGCCGGCCATGAGGAGCGGGACTCGTGGAAGCTGGTCCGATTCATCCGCCACCTGCCACTGCTTACTACGCAGGAACTGCAGGAGATGGAGGCGTTGAACCCAAAGAGTCCCGAAGAGCTGAAGGAAGAACAGCAAGAAAAAGAATTCTTAAATGGAGGTCAACCACATGAACATGCAACGCACCAACATCATTAGCGTGATTGGCGTGATTAAGAGGGGGATCGCGGCGGCGGTCCTTTGCCTGTCGTTACTGTTCGCCATATCCGTCGTACCCATGACGGCAGTCGCTCACGGCGGACTCGAGCACGTCATGGGCGTGGTGCAAAAGATCAGCCCCACATCCGTTACGGTCTCGACCACGGATGGCAAGAGCACGGAAGTGCTGCTCGACCAGAAGACGACTTACGCGAAGAGCGGCCATGCGGTCCAGGGAAGCGACATTAAGGTTGGCGACCGCGTGGTGATTCACGCCGCAAAGAGCGGCGATAAGCTCGTCGCGCGCACTGTTCAGGCCGGAACCGCGAAATAGTGCCTCCTCAAACCTGGCTCGCTCGTATTTGGTAGTGAGGCAGGACAAAAATGAGAATCGCGAGCATTACATGGGGGGCATTGGCTGCACTTGTGGCGGCAGCGATCCCCCTTTGGGCACAGGGAACCAAACTGCAGGGGAGTCTGGACAAGCTGGCCGAAAAGGCCGAGGAGTCGGTAGTGGTGACACTCGACAAATCCATGCTGCGGCTCACCAGCAGGTTCCTTGATGAAGCGAAGGAGGCCGAGGTCAAGAAGTTGATGGCCGGCTTGGACGGCATTTATGTCCGGAGCTTGGAATTCGCCAAAGAGGGTGAATATAGCGCGGCGGATGTGGAGGCGGTGCGCAGCCAGTTGCGAACGCCGGCGTGGTCGCGCATCGTGGGCGTGAGATCGCAGCGCAGCGGCCAGGACGCCGATGTGTACTTCAAGAACGCGGGCAATGGGCAACTGGGCGGCATCGTGGTGATCGCTACGGAGCCGAAAGAACTGACCATCGTGGAAATTAACGGGACGCTGGATCCGGAGCGCCTGGTGGACCTCGGTGGAGAATTCGGGATTCCGAGGCTGACGGCGCGCGGGATCAGGAGAGAGGACCAATGAGAACGCGAATGCTGGCAGGGCTGCTGATGGCAGCGGGCACGGCGTTTGGGGGTGACGCAGATTTCGATCGAATTGTGAAGGCCATCGAATCTCACTACGGAACCCATCGCCTGCATATACCCTTCCTGGGGGTGGCGAGTCTCCTGGTGAACGTGGCGCGTCCGGAAGGTGCGAGCGGCTTCAAACTGGCGGTGTTTCAGGACCTGAAGTCTTCGCCCGAGTATGGCGAATGGAAGGAACGGGACCGCTTCATGGACACGATCTTCGTTGGCGAGAGGCATCCGCTGGTGCGCGTGCATTCGCGGCGCGACGGGAACGCCACGTACATTTTTGCGGAACCAGCGGGAAAATCGATGAGGGTGCTGATCGCGACGTTTGAGCGCGATGAAGCGACCGTGATTGAAGTGAAGGTAAATATGAGCACTCTGGTTAAGTCGATCGAGGAACCGGAGGGCGCGGGCAGGGCCCTGGGTGGTTTACGCGACCGGTAACCGGCCATGCAATTGAGTGTCCCCCAGGATCTTGAAATGCTCATTAACAAGCGCCTTTCCAGCGGCGGCTATGCGAGCGTCGAAGATGTGTTGCGCCGTGCTCTTGAAGCTCAGGACGCGAGGAAAGCTGGATCGATGCGGAGTTCGCTGACGTCTCCCCTTCAGGTTGTCGCCGTGGGTGCACGGGAAAAGAAATATGCGGGTCCGCTCCCTGACAGTCACGGCTCGGTAGCATTTATTGTACAATCGCGGAATGGCTCGCGGGTTCTGGCGGGTTTTGCGCCGCGGCGCGGTGTTGCAATTTTGCGTCACCGCTATGGCGTGGCACGCGCCCTGCGCGGACGATCGAGTGGAAATCGTTCCGCGCGCGCGGCCGGCGTCTTCCGCCGGGGCAACGGATGCCCATGCGGCGTCCATCCGAGTGGACTCCTCACTGGTTCTGATTCCCGTTCACGTGACCACGCCGCTGGGCGCCACCGTGACCAATCTGGCGCGAGAGAACTTTCAATTGTTCGAAGAAAACGCGCCGCAAACCATTACGCTGTTTGCCAACGACGATGCGCCCATGTCCATCGGGCTGTTGTTCGACGCCAGCGGGAGCATGAAGAACAAGAGGCAAAAAGTCTCGCAGGCCGCCGCCTCATTCTTCAAGACCGCCAACAAAGAGGATGAGTTCTTCCTGGTTCAGTTCAACGACTGGGCAAAACTGGTCGTTCCTTTTACGCCGGATGTGGATGAACTCTATTCGAGAATCGCCGGTGTCAGACCTTTCGGGAGAACGGCCCTGCTGGATGGCGTGCATGTGGGGCTCCAGCATATGAAGAAGGCGCGGAATTTGAGAAAAGCGCTGGTGATTCTCTCCGACGGCGGCGACAATTGGAGCCGCCACAACGTCCGCGAGGTGAAGAATGCGCTGCTCGAATCCGATGTTCAGGTCTACGCCATGGGAATCTTCGACGCCGACTCCGCCAGCCATCACGCGCGCGAAGAACGGGACGGACCAATTCTGCTTGACGATCTGGCGGGGCAGACCGGCGGCCTGCTCTACAGCGTAACCAACATCGACGATCTGCCCGCCATCAGCGCGCGGATCTCCCGCGAGCTTCGCACGCAATACCTGTTAGGATACTCCCCCACGCATCCGGTGCGCGATGGAAAGTACCGGCGCGTCCAGGTGAAACTGGCCGTTCCGAAGGAAATGCCCGGACTACGGGCTTATTATCGCCCCGGATATTATGGTGTACCGCAGTAACGCGCGGTTACCAGCGAAAGCCGAACGTCACCGGGAGATAATCGGTATGGTAAGTCCCGGTAAAGATCCGGTTGTAGCGAGCCTCGGCGAACAACTTCCCGTGCCACTTTGTGCCAAAGGCAACACCCACACCCACATCTACGCCCGGCTTGTTGACGGAATAGGAAGAGACAATTCGATTGACACCAATGGTTGCCGGATAGTAACCGAAGAACGGGTTGCCGAGCGTTACAGTTTCGAGGCCCGGCTGCGTAAAGTCCTCGTATTGATGATACAAACCTCCGCCGCCAGTCACATAGACATCCACGTGCCCATGCGGATTCAGATGCACTATTGGATCGAGTGTAGCCGAAAACACACGCAAGTTCCCTCCGCCATAACCCAGATTGGTTAGCGTTGTGCTATTAACCCCCATCGAGTTAAAGCCCAGGTCGATCATGGCCCCCAAATAAGGCGAAAAGTTCACACCGGCCCCGCCGGCGACGTTCCATCCGTAATCCAAATTCCGGCCAGTGTTGCCTACCGGTGTAGTAAAGCCGCCCCCGACATCGAATGAAAACCGCTGTGTTTCCTGAGCTGCGAGCATGCCGGAAGTCACTAAAATCATACACGAAGTCAAAACAAGATTTTTCATAAATGTTTCTCCAAAGTAAAATTTGCCCCCTAACGAAGCGTTACGCCTCGTACTGCAATTAGCGATCCAAAACGGTTCCAGATCAGCGCGGAATCGTACGTGCGCTTGCGCTGAAGACCCGCTTTAAAGTCATCGACGTTCGCGATCGAGTACGGTTTCATCGAACGCGTGCAATAACTCTTCGCGCTTGGAGTACGGGCCCGGCGTGTAGGCGCGCGACTGGATACCCGCTTGCGATAACTCGGCAATGCGCCAGTCTTCGCGATTGGTCAGATCCCAGAAATCAACGGCATCGTCGGCGTAGAAATCCGGCTTAGCCATCTCGGCGGGATGGAAATGCCACTCACAGACAATCTCGGTGCGGTCTACCGCTTTGGGCCACAGCGTGTGAGTCATCATATAGTCCGGGTGAAGACTGAGCAGCAGATTCGGGTAGATCGCGTAATAGTAAACTTTGTTACGCTGCTCGCCGCCCAGGCCCGGCAGATACTCACGCCGCCGCTTCCCATCCATGCTCATGGTCTCGACGCCGCCGGCGAATCCCATGGCGCCCCCGCTGTAAGTCGGCGCGGGGCTCTCGTTATCGGCGCCCAGATAGTCAGTCAGGCGGTTCAGCACGGGATGCAACAGCGGGCAGTGCAGACACTCGTTGTAGTTGAGAACGATGAGTTTCCAGTTGGCCTTCACGTCGTAGACCATGCGCTGGTGCACGCGCAGCTCGTGCATGCGCCAGGGCGCGAACTTTTCCGGCAGTGCGCCCAGCTGTTGCGCAAGCGGCTCCGGCTGCTGGCTCAGATTGATGCCGAGATTGATAAAGATATGGCCGTCCCAAAGCTCCGCGCGCACGGGGTGGAGCGGATATTCCTCGCGCGAAAAATCCAGTTCGCTCATGTGCGGCGCGCCGATCAGGCAGCCATTCAAGGCATACGTCCACCCGTGGTACGGACACTGGATGCGGCCGTCGAAGCGGCCCTCGGCAACCGTACACATGCGTGTCCCGCGATGCCGGCAAACATTATAGAAGGCATGCACGTCGCCGAGGGTATCGCGGGTAATAATAATACTCTCGCCGGCTACCTCTCTCAAGAAATAGTCGCCCGGCCCGTCGATCTGCGCGGCTCTTCCGGCGCATATCCAGGAGCCGAAATAAAACCGCTCCATTTCCTCCGCAAACACTTGCGCGCTGGTGTAGTATCTGGCTGGCAGGGTGTGGTGAACGGAGTCCGTTGGCATACAGGCATGGTAGCCCAGCGCCGCCGGTTATAATTACGCCATGCCATTCGTGTTGTCCCTGGACGAGGGGACTACCAGCGCGCGCGCCGCCCTCTATGACGAGCAGGGCCGCAGCCTGGCGATGGAGTCCACGCCGATTCAGTGCCGCTATCCTCAGGCGGGCTGGGTGGAACAGGACGCAGAAGAAATCTGGAATGCGCAGCTTTATGCGGCGCGGCTGCTGCTCGATCACGCCGGCTTGCCACCCTCCCAAATCATCGCCGCGGGCATCACCAATCAGCGTGAAACGACCATCGTATGGGACCGCTCCACGGGACGGCCGGTGGCGCCCGCAATCGTCTGGCAATGCCGCCGCACCGCGCCCTTCTGCGCAGAGCTTGCCCGCAGCTCCAGCGCCTCCGAGATCACCCGCCGAACGGGCCTGGTGATCGACGCTTACTTCTCCGGCAGCAAGATCCGGTGGATACTCGAAAACACGCCGGACGCCCGCCAGAAGGCGCGCGATGGGGAATTGCTCTTCGGCAACGTGGATACCTGGCTGATCTGGAGGCTGACCAACGGCGCCGCGCACGTTACCGATCCGACCAACGCTTCCCGCACTATGCTCATGAACCTGGAGACTGGAGCCTGGGACGAAGAGATGCTGCGCATCCTCGACGTGCCGCGCGCCATGCTGCCGCGCATCGCGCCTTCGAGCGGCCTGATGGGCTCGATCGCCGCCGAGCATTTCGGAGCCGAGATCCCCATTGCAGGCGTGGCCGGCGACCAGCAGGCGGCCCTGGCCGGGCAGGCCTGCTTTCGCGCGGGATTATCCAAGAACACATACGGCACCGGCTGTTTCGTGCTAATGCACACCGGCGGGCGCCTGCCGGTGTCGCGCAATCGTTTGCTGGGCACGCGCGCGGCATCTATTGAGACCGATGGCCGGCCGCAATACGCCCTCGAGGGGAGTGTGTTTGTGGCAGGGGCGGCGGTGCAATGGCTGCGCGACAAACTGGGGCTGATCCAAAGCGCGGCCGATTCCGAAACTCTGGCGGCTTCGACAGCGGACACGGGCGGAGTCTACGTAGTGCCCGCGTTCGTGGGCCTGGGCGCTCCGCATTGGGACGCCGGGGCGCGCGGCATCATCACCGGACTAACGCGCTCGAGCGACCGCGCGCACATCGTCAGGGCAGCTCTCGAAAGCATTGCCTACCAGACCCGCGAGTTGATCGACGCCATGCAGATGGATGCCGGCGAGCGCATCTCTGAGCTGCGTGTGGATGGCGGGGCGGCGGTGAATAACTTCCTCATGCAGTTCCAGGCGGATATTCTGGGCTGCCCTATTGTCCGGCCGGTAGATGTGGAAACCACAGCCCTGGGCGCGGCTTATCTGGCTGGACTGGCGGTCGGCTTCTGGAAAAGCGCCGCCGAGGTGGAAAGCTTTTGGCGGGCCGAACGCCGCTTCGAGCCTGCCATGGACGAGTCCACTCGCGACCGTCTGTTCTCGGGCTGGCAGGACGCCGTGGCCCGCTGCCGAAGGTGATAGCGATGCGAGGCAAGCTTCTGATCGCCGCCGCGTTGTCCGCGTCCGGCATCTTTGCTCAGACCGCGCAAACTGCGCTGTTTCGGGCAGTGATGCTGGCCGCCAACACCGTACCGCCCGCCGCCTGGGACGCTTCCGGCGCGGCCGATATCCTGGTGCACGTGGTGCGCGACTCATCGGGTAACATACTCTCCGGCTCGGTGGACTTTTCGCTCAGTTATGAGTTTCCCAACGACGCAACGGTCACTGGCCTCGGCATCGCCGGTGACATCGCGATGGCAACCGACATAATGGCCGCCGCGGGGAGCGGCCACATCTACCAGCAGGTTCAAGTGATGGCCGGCGATCAGGCCGGATTGTCCACTTTGAATGCATTGCTCACGAATCCGAGCCAGTACTCCGTGAGCGTTCTGACGACGGATAATCCCTCGGGCGCCATAGCCGGCCAGTTGCAGCCAGCTAACGCGGCGGTCCTCATGGCGGAGCTGGCTTCCAGTAATGCCAGCGGCGCGGCGACCGTCACGATCTACTACACCGGACCCGCATATGCCATCACGTCCGCGGAAGTGACTATGCAGATCGCTTATCAATTTCCGGCGCAGGTCACCTTTTCCGCCACGCGGATTTACGCCGGCCAGGACCAGAGCGGCGCACTGGCGGTGGCCGCCGATGTGATTCCCGGCACTCAATCGGTAGCCAGCGGCGCCGGCGTGCAGGCTATTCCGGGCACTCAGATCGACATGAGTAATCCGCAGATGGTCGAAGCCGTCCAAGGCATCCTGCTCGGCCCGACGAATTACTCTGTCGATGTAGACACGGTAGAGTATCCCTCGGCGGCCCTCAGCGGGCAGCTCCGCGGCACGGACTCCATGACTTTTGAGATCCCCAATACGGCCGGCCCCAACTCCGCTTCCCAGATCGTGCTCCACACGCTGCGCTTGTCATCCGGAGCAGTGCTGGCCGGCACGGTTATCTTCGATATCAACTATCGCCTGGCGGCCGGAGCAGGGATTAGTGAGTTGGATATCGACGGCGATATTTCGGCGTCGCCTATCGGGACTGTCACCACTGACCCATCGGGTTCGGGCAATGTCTACGCCTTCGCGACAGTCTATTCGGGCGCTGGCCTGACCTCACTGAGTGACATCGTGAGCGATCCGGAGAATCACGAGTTAAACATTCAGACCACCACGAGCCCGGCCGCGATTACCGTTCCACTGGCTCCGCCCAACACGTCTGCGCCGGTGGTCAACGCCGTGATTTCCATTGTCGAAGATAAGACCCTCACCACCTTCGCGCCCGGCGAGCTGGTGGAAATCTACGGAACGAATCTGGCGAAGGTGACCACCGGTCTGAGCGGTTGGCCTGGGGGCTCTCTGCCCGATCTCTTGAATGGCGTGGCCGTGGCTGTGGGCAGCCAGAGGGGGCGTCTGTTGTACGTGTCTCCCACCCAGGTGGATGCCGAGCTGGCTTTCGAGACGCAAGCGGGTGCGCAATTCCTGAGCGTCAACAACGGCAATGCGCCCAGCGCACCCATTTCGATGAATGTGGCGGCGGTGGCGCCGGCGCTCTATGGCTTCGTGTTTAAGAACGCGGATTTCTCGCTGGTGGGCGCGTCTAACCCGGCTCGTGCGGGCGACGTGCTGGTGCTCTATGCGACCGGCATGGGGCAGACCACTCCTATGCTCGCCACGGGCCAATCCATTCCTTTGGGACCGCCGTTCTTCGATACGGCGCCGGTCACCGTTACGATGGGAGGACAGACCGCCAACGTGATTTACTCGATTGCGGCGCCGCCTTATGTTGCGGGGTTGTATCAGATGGCCGTGACGACGCCCGCAGGGCTGGGGGCGGGGAGCGTGCCCGTCGTCGCCAGCGTTGGCGGGGTGGCGTCGAACACCGTGACGATTCCGGTGCAGTAGGGCCTCGGTGGACCGCTCCCTGACGGTCACGGCTCGGTGACGGTTATTGAGCCGTGCTTGGCGGGCGACCCAGCGACCAGCGGGGATTCGCTTTACGGCCGCGGCTCGCCGTCCTCTCCCGCCGCGACGAACCGGTACCCCACCCAGGGCTCGGTCAGAATGTATTTCGGTTTACTCGGGTTCAGCTCGATCTTCTTGCGCAACTGATTCACGAAGACCCGCAGATACTCGGGCTCGTCGCCATAGTCCGGGCCCCACACCGCCTGCAATAACTCCCGGTGGGGTACGGGCTTGCCGGCCTGGGAAACCAGGTAGCGCAGCAGATCGAACTCTTTCGGCGTCAGGCGCGTGTCCTTGCCTCGCACGCTGATGCGCCGCAAATCGAAGTCGATCTGAAAATCCGGAGTGGTCAGCGCGTGCGGCCCGCCCTCCGGCGACGATGGCGCGCGCCGCAGCGCCGCTCGAATGCGCGCCAGCAGCTCTTCCATGCCGAAGGGCTTGGTGATGTAATCGTCGGCGCCCGCGTCCAATGCGGCCACTTTATCCTTCTCCGTGTTGCGCACCGAAAGGATGATCACGGGCACGTCGGATCCGTTGCGCAGGAGCTGGCAGGTCTCGAGGCCGCCGATACCGGGCATGTTCATGTCCAGCAGCACCAGGTCCGGCATCTCTCCGGAGACGCTGGCCAGCGCATCCCCGCCATTGCGGGACTCGATCACTTCGTACTTGTGGCCGATCAGGGCGGTCCGCATCACGCGGCGTATCTGCGGGTCGTCATCCACGACCAGAATCTTTCCGGCGCTCACGAAACCATTTGACCATGTTCCCGATGATAGACGGGCAACGAGAAGCTAAATACCGAGCCCTGCCCAGGTTCGCTGGTCACCCAGATCTTCCCGCCGTGCGCCTCGACAATCCCTTTGGCGATGGCCAGGCCCATCCCGGTGCCCGGCACGCGGAAGCGATGCTCGCGCGCGCGAAAGAATTTGTCGAAGATGCGCGCCTGCTCCTGCTCGTCGATGCCGCTGCCGCGATCGGCCACGCTGATCACGATGCGGCCCTCCCCCGCGCGCGCCGATATGATCACCGGCGACCCCGGCGGAGTGTACTTCAGCGCGTTGTCCAGCAGTTGCTTCAGAACCTGCTGCACAAAATCGAAGTCGACTTCGGCTTCTGGCAGGTCGCTCTGGAGCCTGACCTCGACGGGTCGCTCGCGCATGGCGGGTTGCAGGTCGGCAAGCGCGGAGTCGACGATCTCGGCGACGTGGTGCGGCCGCTTCTCCAGATGCAGCTTACCGGCCTCGATGCGCACCATCTCCAGCACCTCCGCCACGAGCCGGTTCAGCCGGTCGGTCTCTTCGTTGATGATGGTCATCAGCTCGCGATCTTCCGCGGAGCGGTCCCCTCCCAGCAGGCTCGTAGCGGCGGCCTTGATGGAGGTCAGGGGCGTCTTGAAATCGTGCGCCAGCGCGTCCAGCAGCGCGGATTTGAGTACTTCGCTCTGCCGCGCCGCCTCGGTATGGCTGGCCTCCTCCAGCGCGCGCGCCCGTTCGATGCCGATGGCCACCAGGTAGGCGACCGCATTGAGCACGGCGAGCGACGGCAGAGGTCCGGCCAGCCCCAGATTGCCCAGCGCCTGCCCGCCCAACCGCACGGGAATAATGGCGAAGCTCCCCTGCGCATCCAGCAGAGTTTCCTCCAGCTCTACGCGGAGCCGCTCATCGGAAATCTGCGGATCCTCGGGTCCCCAGCGGAACGTCTCGTCGCTCGATTTGGTGTAGAACGCGGCGGTGCTCACGCCCAGGATCTTCACCACGCGGCTGACCAGATCCTGGCTGGCCGAGCGCGCGCTGCCGCTCAACAGCAGACTTTGGCTCAAAGCATAGAGGCCTTCGATTTCGCGCCGGCGCTCGACCGCTTCCAAAGTGCGGCGCCTGGCCCGCGCGGAGAGCTGGCTGGCCGTCACCGCCGTGATCAGAAATGCACCGAGCGCCACCCAGTTCTGCGGATCCTGCACAGTGAGCGTGCCCACCGGCGGCAGAAAGTAGTAGTTGAACCCCAGCACCGCGGCCAGCGACGCGATGGTGGCCTCCAGCAGCCCCCAGCCGGTCGAGATTGCGAGAATGGCCAGCAGCAGCGTCAAGGACACGGTAGTGTTGTTGACCTTGACGAAACGAAAATAGAAAACGACGATCAGCGCGACGATGGCGGGAGCGGCGATCAGCCGGAAAGCGCGGCGGTTGAAATCCGTGTTCATCGGTGGCGCAAAATAGAATGGGCCGCCGATGAACGCCGATGAACACGGATTTCTGAATTCGTCTGATCGAAGTGGGGTGGGCGCCCTCGCCCGCGTCGGACCCCCGGTCCGACAGCCGAGCCAGGGGGCTCGGCGCGGGACAGGGGACCCGCCCCACATTTGGCTTTGACCAGAACTGTCACCGTATTGTGCGAGCCTCAATAGCTACTCAGTTACACAAGTCTAGCAGCCGAACACGTGGTTGAAGAATTCCCGCGTCTTCTGCCGGATCTCCCCCAACTTCCGATCCAGCCGCTTATCGCGGAGATGTTCCGGAGTCCAGCGGCTCACCAGCTCGGCAAGCGTGGCGGACTGCGAGGGCGAAGTGGGCAGGCTGCCTCCCGCATAGCCGCTAGCCACGCGGAGCCCGTGGTCGACGGCCCGGAAGAACACCGCGGCGTCGCGCAGAAAATCGGCGTCTTCGCGCTCCAGGTGCCCCATCTGTTCGATCACATCGATGCGCGCCGGCGTATTCAGCACTTTATAAAAGATGCCGGCGCCCTTCAGCCGCAGATACATCAATGCGAAGTCGATGTCGTAGAACCCGCCCATGGCGGCTTTTAATGGATTGCGCCCGCCCTGCTCCTTTTCGAGCCTTGCCCGCATTTGCGCCAGTTCCTTGCGCGAGCGGCCGCTCTGCCCGTAGCGCCGCCAGTCCAGCTTCTGCAACTCGTGCAGGAACCCGGTGGCGCGTTCCAGGTCTCCCGCCACCGCGCGAGACTTCATGTAGGCGATCCCTTCCCAAGCTTCCGCGTGCCGGGCAAAGTACTCCCTGTAGGTGGCCTCGGCTTGCACCAATGCTCCCTCGCGGCCGTTGGGCCTCAGACGCGTGTCCACGGTGAACATGATGCCATCGCCGGTGTACGCGCTGATGGTGTCGATCATGCGCTCGGCAACGGCGGTCCAGAACGACATCGCGGAGGCTTCCTCGTCCGGGATGACGAAGATCAGATCGGCGTCCGAGGCCAGGTCGAACTCGCGCATTCCCAGCCGGCCCAGCGCGATCACCATCATCTGCCGCGCCGGCATGTATTCCGCCTGGCTTGGCGAATGGGCCGACGCGCGCTCCTCCCGCAATGCGATGCGGTAGGCCGCCTCGATCACCAGATCGGCCAGATCCGAGGTCTTCTCCAACGTTTCGAAGATCGGCGCCGGCACCAGAAGGCTGTCGCTCTGGGTCTGAAACATCTTCCGGCGGAAGTGGCTCCGCAGCGACGCGCTGTCCTCGATAGCTCCGTCCGGCGTCCGGTTGGTGGGATCCAGCTCGTCCAGCATCTCGGGATGCCGGAGAAGCTGATCGCCGAAATACTGGCTATGCTCGAAAATATCCACCACCCGCTCGACCAGCGCGGCATCCGCGTCGAGGCGCATCAGCCACTCCGGGTTGGAGAACATTTTCTCGAGAAAATGTTCGAAGCGCTCCCTCCCGCGGTGCAGCGTCAGGCGCGCCAGCGTGGCGGCCAATTGCGGCGCGCGCTCGTCCAGGTAGCGCGTAAGATTGCTCGGCGCGGGCGATTGCAGCTCCGCCTCCGGCGACAACCAGGGCGGCGCCGGGGGACCCTCCACCGGCGTATAGTAGATGGGCTTTTGCGCTTGAATGACGCGGCCGTACAGCTCCCGCACGTTGGTGAGATGCTGTTCCAGCCGCACTTCGAGCGACGCGGCCGCGAACTCCGCTCCCGATTCCGGCGGCATCTTGCGCGCGATCACTTCCAGCTCTTCCGGGTTGGTGGGCAGGGTGTGGGTCTGCCGGTCGTCGTAGAACTGCAGGCGGTGTTCGAGGTGGCGCAGGAACTGATAGGCGGAGGCCAGGCGCGCGTACTCGCTGGCGGAGAGCAGATCCTTATCGTGCAGCCGGGACAGCGCAAACAGCGTGCCTCCGTGCCGCACCCAAGGCTCCCGGCCGCCGTGCAGGCGTTGCAGGCACTGCACCAGGAACTCGATGTCGCGGATGCCGCCGGGCGCCAGCTTGATATCCAGGCCCGCGTGCGCGCGTTTGGACGCCAGCTTTTCACTGATGCGCTCGCGCGCTTCGGAAATCGCCTCGACCGCCCGGAAATCGAGCGAGCTCGAATAGATCAGCGGCTCCACGAAGTCCAGCAATTCGCGCCCGAGCTGCCAGTCTCCAGCGCATACGCGGGCTTTGATCAGCATCTGCTTTTCCCAATCGCGCGCGCGCTCCCGGTAATAACGTTCGGCGCCTTCGAGCGAGGCGCAGACTTCGCCCAGGCGCCCGTCCGGCCGCAAACGCAGATCCACGCGATAGCAGAGGCCGTCGGTGGTATAGGTCGAAAGCAGCTCCGTATACTGGTTGGCGACCTTCTTGAAGAATTCCTTGTTGGTGATGGAGTCGGGTCCGGTGGTCTCGCCATTGGCGCTATAGACGAACATCAGGTCGATATCCGAGCTATAGTTCAGCTCCTGGCCGCCCAGCTTACCGAGCGCAATCACCGCAAAGCCGCAGACCCGGCGCTGCCCGTCCGGTCCCACGACAGACGGCTCGCCATGACGCGCAACCAGCCGCCGCCGGACCTCGTCATAGGCGAAATCGAGGATCGCATCAGCGAGGTTGGACAGTTCTCCGGTCACCACCGGCAGCGTGGCAAGTCCCAGCACATCGCGCAGCACGATGCGCAATAACTGCCGCCGCCGGAAGCGCGCCAGCATCACCGCCGGGGCCAGATCCGGCGATTCCCCGGCCTGAAACGGCGGCTGCAGCCCGGCGAATTCCTCGGCGGTCAGCGGGCGATGCAGTCCGGCGGTGGCCACCTGCAACAACCACTCCGGGCGCCGCAGCACGGCCTCCGACAGGAACCGGCTGTAGGAAAAAGTGGTGATCAGGTATCGCAGCGCCGCCGCAGAGCTGCTGATGCGGTCGAATGCCGCTGGAAAATCGTGGCGCAGGCTTTCGAGGAAATGCAGCGCCTCGTCCGGATCCGGCACGGACCCGAGCAGCAGCCGAATGCGCGTGGCGATGCGCTCCGGAATGCGGCTGCCCAGCCGCGCCATATCTTCACGTGCGCGAGCGGGGTTGCGAAATTCAACCGCTTCCAGCAAACTTGGCATGGAACCTAAGCGAGTGTAGTGACTATAACGATTATATCGTCTGGACGGACGTGGCCGGGCTGCAAGACGCGCGCATAGAAGCCGCTCATCCCCCAGCGCGGCGAAGTGGGATCGCCGGCTTTTACCCTCTTGTCGTAGATCTCCTGCTTAATCGTCGGACCGTAGATATCCAAACTCGCACAGGGCCCGCGGACTTTGGTGATCTCGATCAGGGCGCCGCCGGCGCGAAGCTGCTGGCCGATGCGCAACTGCCGCCGGTCGAGGCCCCGCGTAGTCAGGTTCTCACCGAGCGCCCCGTAGAACACCGGATAGCCGAGCGACTTGAGCTCGTCGATCACTTCCGACGCGATGAGGAGCACGGCCTGCTTTGGCCCCCCATGGATCGCGGGATGCGCGCAGGCATCGCCCGCCAGGCCCAGCGGAGTGAGCATGCCGGAGGATATCGGCCACTTGGGAATTCCGCCGGGCGAGGCGTTGACCTGGACGATGCTGCCAGTCACTCAGACATCGTAATACAGCGCAAACTCAAACGGATGCGGTCGCAGCCGGATGGCATCCGCTTCGTTCTTGCGCTTGTAGTCGATGAATGTCTCAATCAGCTCCTCGGTGAATACATCGCCCTTCATCAGGAAGCCATGATCGTCTTCGAGACAGGAGAGCGCTTCTTCGAGCGAAGCCGGCATCGAAGGAACGCTCTTCATCTCCTCCGGCGTGAGATCGTAGATGTCCTTGTCCAGCGGTTCGCCCGGATCGATCTTGCCGGCGACGCCGTCCAGTCCCGCCATCAGCATGGCGGCAAACGCCAGATACGGGTTCGCCGCCGGATCGGGCGGCCGAAACTCTACGCGCTTAGCCTTCGGGCTGGCCGAATACATCGGAATGCGGCACGCCGCCGAGCGATTGCGCCGCGAGTACGCCAGGTTCACTGGCGCCTCATAACCCGGCACCAGGCGCTTGTAGCTGTTGGTGGTCGGCGCGATGATCGCCGAAAGCGCCCGTGCGTGCTTCAGCAGCCCGCCGATATACCATAGCCCCAACTGGCTGAAACCGGCATAGCCGTCTCCCGCAAACAAAGGTTTTCCGTCTTTCCAGATGCTCTGGTGCGTGTGCATACCGCTGCCGTTATCCGCAAACAGGGGTTTGGGCATGAAGGTTACGGTCTTGCCGTACTGGTTGGCCACATTGCGGATGATGTACTTGTACAGCATCATGTTGTCCGCGGACTTCACCAGCGTGTCGAACCTCTGATCGATCTCGCACTGCCCGCCGGTGGCGACTTCGTGGTGGTGGCACTCGATGTTCAGCCCGCACTTGATCATGGTCTGCACCATCTCGCTGCGCAGGTCCTGATAATGATCCGTGGGCGGCACCGGGAAGTAGCCTTCCTTGTAGCGCGGTCGGTAGCCCAGGTTGTCCTTCTCGCGGCCCGAGTTCCAGCGGCCCTCTTCGGCGTCGATGAAGTAGAAGCCGGAATGCTGGTTCTGATCGAAGCGCACGTTGTCGAAAATAAAGAATTCCGCCTCCGCCCCGAAGAACGCGGTATCGCCGACGCTGCTGTTTTTCAGGTACAGCTCGGCCTTCTTGGCGATCCAGCGTGGATCGCGCTCATAGTGCTGCTTGGTGATCGGGTCGATCACGTCGCCGAGCATCACTACGGTGGCAGTCTCGGCGAACGGATCCATAAACGCCGTCGTCGGGTCCGGAACCAGCAGCATGTCGCTCTCGTTGATGGCGGCCCAGCCGCGAATGCTGGAGCCGTCCATGCCGAAGCCCTCTTCAAAGCTGCTTTCGGTCAACTCGCTGAGCGGGTAGGAAATATGGTGCTGCAGGCTCGGTATGTCGGTGAACCGGAGATCGAACTGCCGGGCCTCGTTCTTCTTGGCAAACTCCAAGACTTCTTTCGAATTCATGCATCCTCCTGGATGGTTTTTGGTAACGCAACGAACCATTATAGTTGCGCCGATAGGAAAGATGCACCAGAAAATATTGATCGCCGCCATTCAAGAGTTTTGGGGGGGCGTGTGGCTCTTCACGTCAGTCACTACTCAATGCGACACTCGAACGGTCCGGAACGTACTGATGGACTCGACTCCTCTCGCCGTGGCACCCCGTATCGCCTCTCGGTGCCGGTAGACCATTGCGAAGTCTTTATCGCTATATGTGGGGCTCGCCCTCCGCCCCCGAGCTTTTGGGCGCCGGCTGCCGCAAGTGTACACTAGTGATTGGACCTTCATGCCACAAAGATTTGGCAGTGTTTTCTTGAGCTATGCTAGGAGCGACCGCGATCTCGTTCAAAAGATTGGGCAGGAGTTGAGCGAAGCGGGTTTCGAGGTTTGGGATCCCGACCAAAAAATTCTTCCTGGCGCGAACTGGACAGCTGAGCTAAAAGCCGCCTTGGATTCCGCTAGTGCTCTCGTGGTGTTCATTTCGCCTGACGCCATGGCCTCACGTTCAGTGTCTCATGAAATCGAGTACGCACTGGGTGCGAAGCATCTTCGAGGCCGTCTCATTCCAGTGACGATCCGACCGACAAAAGATGCTCCTTGGATACTGGATTCCCTTCGATCAATCCAGTATCAAAGCCCTGGTAAAACGGGCCGGCAAATTGTCGAACTTATAGCCCAGTCCCCAAATGCCCCGGAAGCCAAAAGCCGCACCCACTGAAGTCTTCATCTCTCATTCAAGCAAGAACGCCAGCTTCGTATCTCGTCTGAACGGAGTCTTAACGGAGCACAAGGTCAAGAGCTTTGTGAGCAAGGCAAACATTCGCGGCGCTCAGCAGTGGCACGACGAGATCGGCACTGCGTTGAAGCGTTGTGATTGGTTCCTGCTGGTGTTATCCCCTCAGTCCGTACGTTCGATGTGGGTCAAACACGAACTGGTCTACGCTCTGCAGGCGAGTCGATATAGGGGACGCATCATCCCCGTCCTTTACAAGCAGTGCGATGATGGAGCATGCAAACAGCTGTTTCAGATCTGGCAACTAGAATACAAGTCAAAATAGATTCTGCCTGAGCGCCCATAAGAAACGTCGGCGAAGCTTAGTGGGACGCGGCGATCGTTCATTGGCTTCACGATACAACTTCTGCTCGTTGGCCAACTGTGTAGACGGCTCGGGACCGGCGGCAGGGCTGCTCCAGGCCACCAATGGCAGCCTCTACGGGACAACCTCTGAGGGTGGTGCCAACGTTGACGGCACCGTCTTTAGCCTCGCCGTGGGTCTCGCCCCATTTGTCGAGAGCTTGCCCGGCACTGGCAAAATCAGTTCGCGCGTCCAGATTCTGGGCACCGATCTGACTGGCGCGATCAGTGTCGCCTTCAATGATACGCCGGCCGGGTTCATCGTGGTCTCGCCTTACCTGATCACGGCCACGGTACCCGCCGGCGCGACCACCGGGACAATCCAGGTAGTCACGCCCCACGGCACGCTTTCAAGCAACGTGCCGTTCCGCGTGATTCCATAATTCCCAAGAATTTTCGGGTGACGCCGCCAAGAAATAAACTTTTCCCTGTATTTTCAATATCTTCCAGCCAAAACACCAAATTCGCGCCACGCCCGCCTACTAACCTGAAATCGAAAGGAACCGATTATGTCCTCACAATCCCAGATAGACGCGAATCGTATCAATGCGCAAAAGTCTACGGGCCCGCGCACCCCGGAAGGTAAAGCCCGCTCCCGGCGCAACGGACTCCTGCACGGCCTCACCGCCAAAACCTGCATGCTCGACGGCGAAGATCCCGCGGCCCTCACCGACCTTGTCGACGCAATCAGCGATAAATACCATCCCCAGGACATCGACGAAGACTTCTACGTCGATCGCATGGCCAAAGCCCGCTGCCGCTACAACCGCATCATGCCCCTCGAAGCGGGCATCTTCAACATACGCCTCACCGTCGATCAGGCGCCTAAGGAGGTAGTTGAGGCGCTAAGCCAGGAAGGCCAGCGCGCCTGGGCCTACCTGCGCGACGCCAACGGCGGCAACGCCCTCAGCAAACTGTCCCGCTACGAGACCAGCCTGCTCCGTGAGTACGACCGCTCCCGCCAGGAGCTCGAAAAACTCCAGAAAATTCGCGCCGCCGAAGAATTACGAAGGGAACCCGATCCACCCATAACCCCAACCAAATCAGCACAACCCGCAACGAGTACGCCACCACCCAGCTCCCCAAACCCAGCCCCCTCCGCGGCGCCATCCGCGGAACCCGACGACGAACTGACGCTCGACGACTTCCAGTGGGTCGTAGACCGTCACTAACGAGCCGATTTTCGGCTCGCATCGTGGCATTTTCTGATTTTTGGGCTCGCATCGGAGCATACACCCGGCCGCATAGCCCGAAGATCGCTCAGGCCAATGTGGGGCGGACGCCTCGTCCGCGCGCGACCCCCTGGTCGCGCTCCTGGAGGCGGCCATCTCACTGAAAGCAAAACGGGCAAACCCCGATAAAGCAATTGCTTATGCCCTTCATCCAAAATCTGAATTTGATAGGGTGCCCGCTTAACGTTTACACTAACTAGTCTCGTCTGCAACTAGCGCGGGCGAACTTCGCAGCGGCATTACCGAATCCAACAGGAGAGTGCATCGTGAGGGCAGAGAAGGGAACCAAGGCAACAGGGAGTGAGGCTCTTGTCAGACGCGCGCGCGGCGGTTGCGCCCGCCTGACGCTGGCCGCGGCTATTCTTGCACTAACTTTGGTGCCCGGCCTGGCACAGGAGCCCAAACCGGACCCGGCCGGAATCGCCACCGGCGATAAGACCACCGCGGTTGACGCCGGAGGCAATTCCTTTGTTGTTGCGGAACCCACCGATAAGACTGCTCCGGACTATGCGCAAAAGAAGAAGGACTTCGACGAATACCAGAGACAGGCGGCCAAAGAGCCGCTGGCCGTGAAACTCGCGGATAGCGTCGGGCACGTCCGCGTGGCCACCAATTTTGCGTGGACCCTCAACACTGGCTATCTCGTGCTCTTCATGCAGGCCGGCTTCGCCCTGCTCACTTGTGGCCTCGTGAGAAAGAAAAATGCCGGGCACCTGATGATGCTGAATTTCGCCGCATACGTCTTCGCCTTTGTCGCATATTACGCGGTCGGATATGCATTCCAGTTCGGAGCGGTGGCGGTCAATGCCGCGCCGATGAATCTGGGTGGGACACCGACGCTGAATCACTTCATTTTGGGTAGCGGCCTGTGGGGATTTCTGGGAGGCAAAGGCTTCTTTATGGCCGGGCCGGGTTATGACGCAGGCAGCAACGTTCTGGCGCTGTTTGAAGTGGTGTTCATGGAAACCGCCGGATACATCATCGTCGGTTCTATCTGCGAACGAATCTCTTTCTGGTCCTTCGTGGTCTGCGAATTGTTCATAGGCGCAATTCTTTATCCTTTCTTCGGTTGCTGGGTGTGGGGAGGGGGCTGGCTCTCACAGCTTGGCAACACCATGGGTTTTGGCCATGGATACGTAGATTTCGCGGGATCCACAGTGGTGCATGCCACCGGCGGCTTCTGCGCCATGGCGCTCTCGGTGGTATTGGGGCCGCGCCTCGGCAAATTCGGCCGGGATGGGAAGCCGCGCGCTTTCCCGGCTCACAATATTCCTTTCGTAGTTACCGGAACTTTCATCCTGCTGTTCGGCTGGATGGGTTTCAATCCAGGTTCGACGCTGGGCGCGACTGACCTTCGCATTTCGGTTATCGCCATCAACACCAATCTGGCCGCGATCATGGGCTCGGCCACCGCGATGCTGTTCTGGTATTGGAAATTTGGCAAGCCGGATATCACCATGGCCTGTAACGGCATGCTCGCCGGCCTGGTTGCGATCACTGCGCCGTGCGCATTCGTGGGGCCAACTTCAGCGTCCATCATCGGTATTCTCGCGGGCCTGGTGGTCTGCCTGGGAGTTCTGTTCAATGACCACGTGACCAAGATCGACGATCCCTGCGGCGCGATTTCGGTGCACGGCTTCTGTGGCCTGCTTGGCGCTATTTCTCTTGGACTGTTCGCCGATGGCACTTATGGCGTGGGATGGAACGGCGTGGGCGCCGCGAGCTATCTGGGGCAGGCGGGAAGGGGCGTCACCGGGTTATTCTACGGCGATACCAAGCAGTTCCTGGTCCAGTTGATGGGCGCCGCGATCTGCGCCGCGTGGGCCTTTGGCGCCACTTTCATTGTGTTCAAAGCGGTGAATGCGGTAAAGTCGATGCGGGTGTCGAAAGAGGCCGAACAGGAAGGCCTGGATGTCCCCGAGTTTGGATTCCTGGGCTATCCCGAGGATGCCATCCACGCTACGGAGTCCTAAGTTTCGCGAGAACGGAAACCATATGAAAAAGATTGAGGCGATTATCCAGCCCCACAAGTTGGAGGAGGTAAAGGAAGCCCTCATCGGGATCGGCGTGGAAGGCATCACGGTCTCCGAAGTGCGCGGCCACGGCCGCCAGAAGGGCCATACCGAGATATATCGTGGGGCGGAGTACACAGTCGATCTTCTGCCCAAAGTAAAGCTCGAAATCTACGTGCCGGACTCGCGCGCGGAAGAGATTATAGGAGTGCTGAGTACCGCCGCGAAGTCCGGGAAGATTGGCGATGGCAAGATTTTCGTCTCCTCGATCGAAGAGGTCGTTCGCATCCGCAACGGGGAGCGCGGAGAGACCGCTCTCTGACTTCACCGATAGGTCATTCTCGCGCCGGTTGTCTTCGGATAGGTCGCTGCAATCACCGGAGACGTGGCGGCGCAAAGAGTTCGAGGCCGTTTGTACTTTCTGCGTTGAGCGCTTCCAAACGTCGCCGCTAAAACGTCAGGCGAATTGTAACCGCTTAAGCTTGATGTGGTCGCGGCGGACTTGGGCAAGATCGTATTGGGCCTGTTGCACAAGCCACCCTTCTTCGGTACCGCCGAAAACCTTCGATAACCTGACGGCCATTTCAGGCGAAATGCCGCGCTTCTTATTCACGAGTTCCGAAAGCGTGTTGCGGGTGACGCCGAGAGCTTCGGCTGCGTCCGTAATCGTCAAGCCCAAAGGCTCGATGCACTGGCGCAAAACGACGCCTCCGGGGTGCGGTGGGTTTTTCATGGTCATGGGTCGTACTCCGTATCTAGTGGTAATCGACATAATCAACGTCCTCGGCGTGGCCCTCGGCAAAGCGGAAAATCACGCGCCAGTTAGCCCGAACGGTCACGGCCCAAAAACCTTTCATCTGGCCATTTAAGCGGATGCAACCGAAACGCCGGTAAGTCCATGTGAGCAACTGTGGGGGCAGCATAAAGCGTAACGCGCCACGTGTCGCATGTCAAGAACAATTTTAGCAGCCTGGCCGTTTAGCGTCGTTCAGCAAGCCGTTTCAGCTCGTAATGTTGAAACTTCGCCCCTCTTTGTCAACGAGCCCAGCTCCGATCGGCACCCCGCACGGTCGCCGCCGACATGGAGGCCGACGAACACCAGACCGCCCAGGAAATTACCCGGCCACGCGGAGTCCGCCAACCAGGAGGCAGCCTGGCAAACAAACCGACGCATATAGCTTATTCAGTCCGCGACTTCGCAAAGAAGGACGGCGAGCAAGATTCTTCATGGACCCCCGTCGCTCTCTCCCTTCTTGCGCTTCTCCCGGCCTTATAGTACCCGACCGCGACCGAAACCTAGCGGTTCTATCCACTCACTGCTAAACTTACTGCCAGGAGCAACCCTGCCATGCGCACGTTCTGCAGTGTTTTCCTGCAATTGCTGTCCGGTATCAGTCTCACCTTCGGCCAAACGCTAATCAACCACCGCGTGTTATCCGGCAATGGAAGCGACCAGCCCACCGTAATCGCCACCGACAGCGGCGGATTTGTCTATATGGCCGGCAACACCACGTCGGGGAATTTTCCGGTTACCAATGCGCTCGAGGCGCAACCGCCCCAAGGTGCTCTCGAAGTGAGCATCAACGGGGCCGCGTTCGTCAATCTGAGCCTCAAAGCAACCTTTGTTTTCGCGGTGGCGGCATCCAGCGACGGCCACTTGGTCTTAGCCGGCACGCCAAGCGGTATCATGCGCAGCACAGACCAAGGGGTCAGTTGGACAGCGGCAGTCGACGTCCTGCCGCTGGCCTCGGCGCTGGCGGTCGATCCGGTCAACCCGTCAAATTGCTATGCGCTGTTGCTCCAGAGCGGCGCCCTGTACAAGAGTTCCAATGGTGGCGTGAATTGGCAAAATACGGGCGCCTTGTTCCCGCCCGCTGCCGGGCAGTCACAGATCGCGGTCAACCCCCAGACGCCCACCACGATGTACCTCCGGTGCAGCGACGCTCTCTTTCGCAGCACGGATAGCGGCCAGTCGTGGCAGCCGCTATCAATTCCCAACTCGAGTCCCATAGCGGCTTTCGCGCTGGCGCCCTCGCAACCGAATGTGCTTTACGCCAGCGCTCATTCAATTTCCGGTCCTGTGCTCCAGAGCGCCGACGGCGGCAACACCTGGACGCAGGGCGCGAGTAACATCTACGCCTTCGATGGAACCGGAATGGCCGTGGATCCGGCGAACTCCTCGACCGTCTGGCTAGTTAATGGCGGAGCGGGCATTTTTAAGAGTACGGATGGCGGAGCGTCTTTTCAGATGGTGACAACCTTGAGCGGCAACATTGCGCTTTTCTCGGTCGCTATCGATCCCTCGAACCCCTCGCGCGTCTATGCCGGCGGCCAAGACGGGGTTTTTGAGACATCAGATGGAGGCCAGACCTGGTCGGCCGTTGGCCCGGCTGTCTCGTCTCTCTACGCGGCGCCATCGCGCGTCTACACGGTGGGCGGTAGCGTACCGCAGACGGTCTTTTTGGCGAAATTCGATGCAGCTCTTTCGCAGGTGATTTATTCCACATATCTGTGGACGGGGACCGTCTCGGGCATCGCCTTGGACGGCGCCGGCGACGTTTATCTGGTGGGCGCCAGCTCCACCTTCTCCAACGGCATGGTGATGAAGGTGAGCGCGGCGGATAGTTCCGTGCTCTACTCCACTGCTCTCAGCGGCGTCGTCCCAAATGCCATTGCGATAGACGCCAGCGGCAACGTGCTGATCGTGGGCGCCGCCACCGGTCTCGCGGTCACCAAGGGCGCCTACCAATCCGCCATCCCCGGCCCTTGCACGCGCCAGGTTGATTCGTTTGACGCCTTTGCGACCCAGGAGAGAACCCACGCTTTCGTGGCTAAACTCAACGCGAGCGGCGCGCTGGTTGACGCAACCTATATCACCGGCTCTTGCGGCGATTCCGCTTACGCTGTGGCGCTCGACGCGTCGGGCGCCGTCTACGTGGCCGGGGAAACTTACTCATCCGATTTCCCAGTCACCGCGGATGCCATGATCGCCACGTTCCCCTCAACGTACTCCAGCGGATTCGTGGCAAAGCTGAGTCCCGCCGGGAACCAATTGCTCTATTCGAGCTTCGTGGGTGGTGGATATTTCAGCGCGGCGCACGCCTTGGCGCTGGACGGGGCCGGAAATGTCTACCTGGCGGGATCGACGCAGGCCAGCCCCACCGCTACGGCCGCCCACGCCTTGTCCGGAGGCGGCTGCCCGCAGGCGGTGCCTGAACCTGGGCCGTTCTTTACACCGGCGCCGATCGCCGGCGACAATCCCTTCGTCATGAAGATGACGCTTTCCGCGGCGCCACCCGCCTTCCTGGCTACTGTGGGCGGCACGTGCCATGGAGAGGCCGACTCCATGGCATTCGATGCGGCCGGCAACATCTGGCTTGCGGGGTCGAACGCATCGTGGGATTTCCCCACGGTCGCGCCGCTTGCCGGTCTCGGCCGGATCCCTCCCCAACAGCTCGATTTCTACGGCTCCGTTACGGGTTTTCTTGCCGAGCTGAGCCCGGCAGGTTCCGCCGTTCTATCGGCCACCGTAACCGATTCCTACGGGTCCGTGGCAGCGGATTCTACGGCGGTATATTACGCCGGCGGACTGGGGGACCTCAGTGCATCCAGCCTGGCTACCTTAAACTACTCGGCGCTGGTGGCTCAGATCAATCCTACCCAGGTTGCAACGATCTTTATCGACGAAATCACGCAAGACAGTCCGCTGGTTCCCGCGGCAAGCCGCCTGCCGTCCGCGGTGGCGCCCGGCGAAATCGTGCGGATCATCGGGCGGGGCATCGGACCGCAAAATCAGGCGGCCGCCAAGCTGACCGCCGGCGGTACCATGCCCATTTCGATTGGCGGCGTGCAGGTGACTTTCAATGGCGTGCCCGCACCGCTGGTAACAGCGCAGGCCGACCAGATCGTGGCAATTACGCCATTCGAGCTGAATGGTCTGACGAGCGCGGCGATTCAGGTGCAGTACGACGGCTTCACCTCAAATACCTACACGGTTCCGGTGATCGCGCAGAATCCGGATATTCTGGCGGTGGCGAATTCCGACTGGTCCGCGAACTCGATTACGAATCCGGCGCATGGCGGGGCGACCATCTTCCTGACAGGGTTGGGGCAGACCGATCCGCCGGGCGTCGACGGCGCCATCAATCAGCCGCCGCTGGCGAAGCCCGTAACCGAGCCCGCGGTTACGTCCACTGGTAATTATTCCGCCAGTGTGACCTTCCTGGGCGCCGCGGCCTTCGAGGCGGCCGGCGTCTCTCAACTCAACATCATTTTTTCGGGAGCTCCGATCTCCGACCAGCCCTTGGCAGCAGTTACAGTCATAATCGGCGGGACGGAAGTTATCGTGTATCTGGCGCCATAGCAGGATGGTGGTGGGGGAGTAGTCGAGGCCGCATTATAGTTAATGCCTCTTCCGCCGATCTCTATACTAGTGCCTGTCATTCAATTCAGTCGCCCCGCTATGGGGATCGAAGTGCTGCTGCTGGCGGCCGTGCTGGTAGCCGCGATTACGGATATGCGCTGGCGCCGGATTCCCAACTGGCTGACCGCGGGTACCGTGGCGCTGGGGTTCGTGCTGAATGCGCTGAATACTTATCCAACACCCATGGAGGGCCTCGGGCTGGCGGCCAAAGGCTTCGCCCTGGCATTCTCGTTGAATCTGATTATGTACGCTCTGCGCATGACCGGCGCCGGCGACGTGAAATTGATGGCCGCCATCGGCGCTCTGGTGGGCTGCTCCAACTTTGTGGGGATCTTCCTGCTGAACGCCATCATCGGCGGTGTGCTCGGCCTTATCCTGGTTGTCGCCAAGGGGCGCGCGCGGCAGACGCTATGGAATGTCGGCTATATGGTGAGCGAAATGATGAAGTGGCGAGCTCCTTACCTGACCCGCGAGCAACTCGACGTCAACAGCCCCAAGGCGGTCACGCTGCCCCGCGCTGTGCCCATCTGTCTGGGTGTAATTGTGTTTCTAGCCGTAGCCCGCATCTGGGCGCGCGTCTAATTTCTAGTCCCCCCTTAGTACGTTCATTACGGCCTTTTGTAGCATACACCGTCCGTCCGCCGCTATAATCGCATCAGACGGTTCGACGGCAGAATGGCGTACACGCAGATCTTCATTTACTTGCAGGTCCTGGATTTTTTCACCACTTTGATCGGGTTCAAATTGGGCTTGGCCGAAGCGAGCCCTTTCATCCGCGCGCTCCTGCAATTCGGCCCGGTGCTGGCGCTTGTTCTATCGAAGCTGACGGCGCTTGCCCTGGCTGGCGCATGCATCGCGATGCACCGGCACTACTTGATCCGCTGGATCAGCTACTGGTACGCGGGCCTGATCGCCTGGAATCTATGCACGATTCTGGCAGGCGTGCACGGCGGGTAATCCCTCACTCGATCACCGGCAGGCGCAGCCACTCTGCCGTTGTTATCGGGAACGTTCCTGACCAGCCAGTCGATGGTGTCGTAGGTGTCTGTACTTTCATCGGTATCGGTGGGGCCTTTCAACTGAGGCTTGTGCGGCGGAATCTCGATGAAGGCGCCCTCGGACAGATACCGCCCGAGCACGTCCTGATAGGCGAAAACGAAGCCTTCCTTCGCCAGGAGATCCGAGGGCCCCAGCTCGCGCGGATAGTTGTCGATGCCATACGGCTCTATGGAATAGGGAGTGCGCTCGAGCAGGATCGGGTAGACCTGCGTACGGTCTTTGGGAATGTAGACGGACGTGAACAGCTTCACCCCATCGCGCATGGGGATACGGTAATCGTACTTGGTGTAATGCGCGCGTATGTAAATCGCTTGCGGGCTGGGCTTCTCGCATCGCCCCGTGTGATGGCGCAGCAAAACACGAGGGCAAACGGGAGCGCCAGGCTTCGCATCGGCCGGTTAACTCTCCAGCTTATAGATGGTCAGCCCGGAAAGCAGCTTGGGATAGAAATCGGTGGATTTCTGGGGCATCACGCCGCCGCCAAATGAGATACGGGCCACGGCGTCTACAGAAACCGGTTTCAGCAGGAAGGCGATCTGCGCGGCGCCGCTGCGGGCCTCGGCCACGGCGGCATCCAGGCCTCGGATGTAGCGCAGGTTCTTTTCTTCGCGTACGGCCTCTTCGCCGATGCCCAGCAAGCCGCGCAGCAGGCGGTCGTGCAGCACGCCGACGTCGAGTTGTCCCGCGGAATCGCGCGCCTCGATCAAGTACAGCCTGGCGGCGATGGCTGCCCCGATAATGGCGCGGTCGGGGGATTCCGCCCAAACCCGCTGCACGGCTTCCAGACTCGGGATCTGCGCCACCTCAAACCCCGCCGCGGCCTGCCGTATGAACTCGCCTGCGTCGAAATTGGGGATGCCGCTGACCAGGCGGTGCGTCGCCAGAATCTTCAGCCCCGGCGAATGCATGTTGACGAAAGTCATCATCACGCGATCCGCGCCCGGCAGGGTGGGGTTCTCGCGGTGGAAGGCCAGGGCGGTCTCGTAGCGGTGATGCCCGTCGGCGATCAGCAGCTTCTTGTCCGCCATGCGCTGCCGGATCGCGGCGATGGCTTCGGCGCCGGAAATTTTCCAGAACGAATGGCGGGCGCCATACTCGTCGGTCACCGTGCCGAGCGGCGGGGCTGCAGCGGCCTGGTCCAGCAGACGATCGATTTCGCCAGCCGGATCGGGATACAGCATGAACAACTGGCCGAAGTGCGCGTGAGTATGGCGCAGCAGTTCCAGGCGGTCCTTCTTGGGGCCGGAAAGCGTCTGTTCGTGCCGGTACACCACGCCCGCCGAATATTCCTCGACCGCGCCCAGTCCGATGAAGGCCTTGCGCACCAGGCGCTCGCCCGAATCCGGCACGGTGAACTCCTGGAAATAGGCGAACAGACCCGGCTCGGCGTCGCGCTCCAGGATACCCTCCGCGGTCCAGGTATCCAGGTACCGTGCGGCGCGCGTGTAGACGTTGTCGCTTTCCGAATCCGATGGGTGCCGGTCGCCGAGAATGACGCGGACCAGGTTGTAGGGGCTCGCCTGCAGATAGCGCTGCCGCATCTCGGGCGAAATCTTGTCGTAAGGCTGTGTGACAAGGTCTTGGAGCGGTCCGGCCTTGGGCGAGTAGCGATAGGGCTGAAAGGGGAAGATGGTGGCCATGGGAGCAGGGAAACTTCAGGATAACAGATGCGTGCCGCGGCCTTCCCCATTCTGCTAGACTGATTCCGCGGTCCGCACTCACCAACTCATGACACGATTTCGGTTTCTTTTACTGTTGGCCATAAGCAGCGCGCTTCCGGGCGCTACGGTCACTCACCCCGCGGAAATGGCCCATTCCGTAACGATCTACCGAGACACCTACGGAGTGCCGCACATCTTCGGGCCCACGGATGCAAGCTGCGTCTTCGGCTACGCGTATGCGCAGGCCGAGGACAACTTCTGGCAGATCGAAGACAGCTACATGCGCGCGCTGGGGCGGGCTTCCGAGGTCTACGGGCTCAAGACGCTGGACGACGACCTGGTGATCCGGACACTGGAAATTCCGCGGCTGGCCAAGGCGGAATACGAGCACTCGAGCGCCCACATGCGGGAGCTGCTGGACGCCTTCGCGGACGGGCTGAATTATTTCCTCGCGCGAAATCCGGGGACGCGGCCGAGGCTGATCGCGCGCTTCGAGCCATGGCACATGCTGGCCTTCAATCGCTACGCGCTGTACTACCTGTTTCTCTACGGCGAAACCGGCATTCCCAAAGAGGACACGGCCAAGATGGCCGACTCGCAAGGTTCCAACATGTGGGCGATCCGGCCCTCCAAGAGCGCGACCGGCCATGCCATGCTGTTCATTAACCCGCACCAGCCGTTTTTCGGTCCCGGGCAGTGGTACGAGGGCCACGTGCATAGCCAGGAAGGCTGGGACATGTCGGGCGCTTCGTTTTTCGGATCGGCCTTTCCGACCATCGGCCACAACCAGCACCTGGGCTGGAGCCACACCGTGAACAAGCCGGACGTCTTCGATGTCTACGAAGAGACCTTTGACCAGTCCGGCGATGCGCTCGCCTACCGCTACGGCGGCGGCTACCGGGAGGCGGTCGCGTGGACCGATACGATCGTCATCAAGACAGATGCAGGCGCCGTCACGCGAACTTACAAAATGTTGAAGACTCACCATGGGCCGGTGGTTGCGAGACGCAATGGCAAAGCGCTGGCGGTGAAATTCGCGCGCTTCGAGGAAGGCGGACAGATCGCGGAGTGGTACCAGATGTCCAAGGCGAGCAACCTCGCCGAATTCCGCGCAGCCATGTCGCCGCTGGCCGTCCCGATGTTCAACGCCATGTACGCGGACGACGCCGGGAACATCTTCTACCTCTACAATGGCGCGGTGCCGCGCCGGTCGCAGAATTTCGATTGGTCGAAGCCAGTGGACGGGAGCACGCCCGAAACCGAGTGGCACGGCTTCCACTCGATCGATGAGCTTCCGCAGGTGCTGAATCCGAAATCCGGTTTCGTGCAGAATTGCAATTCCACTCCGTTTTCGACCACCGTGGAAGGAAACCCGGACCCTGCGGAGTATCCGAAGTACATGGTGGGCGAAGGTGACACGGCGCGCGCCCGCATTTCTCGCCGCATCCTGTGGAACAAGGACCGATTCACGTTTGACGATTGGTCGCGGGCTGCGTTTGATACTTACGTGATCGAGGCGGAGACGGAGATCCCCAGATTGGCCGAGCGGTGGGAAGCGTTGCAGCGGTCCGACCCGCCGGGCGCAGCTAAACTGGCGCACGCGGTGACGGAGCTGCGCGAATGGGACCACGTTGGCCGGGATTCATCCATCGCCATGACGCTATTCTCGCTATGGTTCTGGAAATCGGACCGCGATCCCAAGGCAAAGCAGGACCCCATCGGCACGTTGGAGCAGATTTTATCGGATCTGGAGAAGGATTTTGGAACGTGGGAGGTGCCCTGGGGCGAGATCAATCGGCTGCAGCGGGCGCAATCGGGCGGCGAAGAGCCATTCAGCGATGCGCGGGAGAGTCTGCCGGTGCCGGGCGGACCGGGACCAGTCGGCATCGTGTTCAATTTCTACGCGCGCGCGGAAAAGGGCCAGAAGGAGCACTTCGGAGTGGCGGGCCATTCGTTTGTAAGCGTGCTGGACTTTGGCCCAAAGGTGGAAGCCAGGTCCATCCTGGTATTCGGGGAAAGCGCCGACCCCAAGTCGCCGCATTATTTCGACCAGGCGCGACTGTACGCCCAGCAGCAGTTCAAGCCGGCTTGGTTCTATCTGGAGGACATCCAGGCGCACAGCGAGCGGACTTATCATCCAGGGGACTGACAGTACTAAAATCGGAACACTGTGGCAAAACTTACATAGTTGCATCCATTCAGCCGCGCAAAGCGTCAAGAATAATGAACTTGCACTTTAGCGTACAGAATGGCCCCAGACTTGCGGACCATTTGCGGGGGTCCGCGAATGGTGGCTAGCGCCACAGCAGCTTACGTGTGGGAAGATCCGGGCGACTCGATCATGGTCCAGATCACTCTGGACGTGGTGGGGCGGCTGGGCGAAGCTGTGCAGCAAAGCTTGGGAACAGGACCGCGAGGCGCCGAGATCGGCGGCATCCTGCTAGGTCACTCGCTCCCCGGCAGCGGGCGGACCGTGCAGATTGATGACTTCGAATTGGTGGCCTGCCAGCATCTGCGCGGCGCCTCTTACACGCTTGCGCCGCGGGATCGCGAAAGCTTGGGCGCGCAACTGGCGCGGCGCAAGAGTGGACAGGTGGTCGGGTATTTCCGCAGCCACACGCGCCCCGGGCTCTATCTGGATCAGGACGATTTCGCAATTATCAGCCACTACTTTTCGGACCCGTCACAGGTATGCCTGGTGGTGCGGCCCTCGGCGGACGGCCCCGCGGTGGGCGGGTTTTTCTTTTGGGAGGAGGGCGACATCAACCGGAGGGCGCCCTACCGCCAGTTTCCGTTCGACCGCGACCAACTGGTAACGGGCGAGTTTTCCATTGCGGACCGGCTGGCCGCGACACCGGCTGCCCAGCATCCGCCCGCTCCGATCGCGCGGCCGCCCGCCGCCCTGGGGTTCCGGCTACCGCATGTCCCTTGGGTGGCGGTTCCAATCATCGGGGGACTGTTCCTGTTAGCCGGCCTGTTTGTGTCCCAAAAGGACACGCCCAGGTCCGTCCCTGCCCCAGTCCAGCCGGTTGCGCAGCGCCAGCCTGTGCTCATGCTGGAGGCGGAGAAGGCCGGGGAGGCGCTCCAGTTGCACTGGGATCCGAATGCTCCGGCGATCCGGAAGGCGGACTTGGGAGTGCTGTGGATCACCGACGGCGCCCAGCGGCAGCGCCGGGAATTGAGCCAGCAGGAATTAGCCGCCGGCAGCACCAGCTACACGCCGGCATCAACCAACGTAGATTTCGAGTTGCAGGTTTTTACGCTTACCGATCGGACCAACAAATCCATCCAGTGGGTGACTCCGGAGCCAACGCCGGCGCCCACGGAGGTGGCCGAGGCAATCCCCGCTCAGCAGTCGGTGCAGCCGGCGGAGCCGCAGGTGCCCGCAGCGCCGCAGACACGAGCCGCCGCGCTAGTCGATCAGACGGCGGCGAAGCCCCAGGCGAAACGGCCGCCCCCGAAACGGGTGATCGCGCCCATGCCGGCTCCGGTCGCGACGGCTCACGTGTCGCCGATCTATGTTCCACCGCCCCCGTCGTTGGCGGTTCCCATCCAGAGGTCTCAGCAGAAATTAGTAGCGGTGCTGCCGCCTCGGCCGGTTACTCTGCCATCCGCGCCGGAGGCCGAGGTGAGTTTTGAGCCGGCGCACGGCTCCGCGATCAAGCGTGTACTGCGCAAGATTTCCACTCTCGGCGAAGGGGAAACAGTGGACGGTTTTGTGCCGCCGGCACCCGTCCACAAGGTTTCGCCGGCCATTCCGTCGGGTCTGGGACAGGCGGAAGGCTCCGTGGACGTGAAAGTCTATATCGACGAGTCCGGCAACGTCTCGCGCGCACAGTTGTTGACCAAGAAAAACGAACTGGCCGGCGCATCGCTCGGCGCCGCGCGCCAGTGGCAGTTCACACCCGCTCGCAGACACGACAAGCCGGTGGCGAGCGAGATGGTGCTGCACTTCCGCTTCGGTGGGGCGTAAACTCCCACTGAGATGGCTGAGAAAATCGAAGCTATAGCAACGAACCGGCGCGTCAGCGGCAATCGTGTGATCATCGACCTCTCAGGAGATCCGATCGCCGCTTACGAGGGACGACGGACAGCGTTCCTTGAACTCGCGAACCGCTTTCAGAAGTCCGCAGATCCGACCGAGGCAGAACGGCTTCGCGAGGAACTCGCGCGGATGACTTTCGGCGGCTGATGCCGAAAATGCCCCATACCGAGCCGCAACCATAGGAAGCGGTCTTGTCACTTTATTTAAGATTAAGCGAGATTCAATGAAGCGCCGGCTAATTCTGCGCGGCGCCGCCGGGGGCTCCGGTGGAGAGTTTGGCCAATTCTCTCCGGAACAATGGATTAGAGGGATAATCGTGAGCCAGATCCTCCAGGAGCTTCTCAGTTTCGCGCGGCCTCTTCTCCCGCAGATCGATGATGCCCAATAGGATCTTAGCGAAGGGCTTGAGGTAATGCCCGTCCCGAGCCACCAGCTCCAGATTCTTCACCCCCTGCTCCTTACTGCCCTGCACATTGTCGAACCGCACAAACCAGCGGACGAAAAACGGCAGACTGCCAACCATGTATTCCGAAAGACCCGCGGTCATGTAGGCATCGTAGCAAGGCGGAGTCATCTTCAAGAGCTGCTGCGCGTACCCATTGGAGCGCTTGGCCGAGGAAAGACTGGCAATCTGGTGCTTTTCAACCAGGGCCATGTAATCCGTCGTTACGCCCTCCACGATGGACATCGCAAATAGCGCCTCGCGATCGTTCGGATCGACGGCCAGTGCCGCTGTCGCGCGCGATTGCGCGTCAGCCAGCGCCTGCAGAAGCTTTGCACGCACGTTCGGGTCCGGCCCGATGGTTTTCTTGTCGGCGATACGTTTGTCGCTGATGAGGAACTGGCTTTCCAGGATCCCCAGCCGGTCCAACTCGTAAAAAAGATAAGCCGAAGCGCGCACGGCGTACGGCAGCGGTTCCTGCGGATGCGCGCCGATGTAGCGGTTCAAGATGGCGTGTGCAGCCGGGAAATTGAAGTTGTAGAGGTGATCGAAAGCGTCCGCGATTTCGGGAGAATTTGAGCCGCAGGCGTCTCCGCCGGCCGCCAGCCCACTGCAGCATGAACAGCAAAGCAGCAATCCCAAAATCCAGAAGCGATGCATCCTATACCATCCTAGCAGTCATAAGGCCATTGTTCGCGGCGAGACAAGGTCAGCGCCGCCGTTCCGCCACGATAGTGATTTCGCGGTCGCGGGCCAACCGCACAACCCTATGCACTGTACCATCGGTGAGGTTCCACAGCGCCTTTGCGCCAGCCCGGCCCAGAAAGATCTGTGTGATGTTTTGCTCGCGCGCGAAATCCACAATCGCCTGCGCCACGTCCTTACTGGCAAGTACGTGCGTCTCGATGTGCAGATTCCGCGCGAAGCTGAGGTGCTTTTCCAGGGTTTCGCTGCGGACTCCCCGGCCGCCCGAGGCGCTGCGCTCTACATGCACGGCCAGGCAATCCGCGTGGAGATAGTCGGCCACGTGTTTTCCGCGCCGGATCAACATGGCGGTGGAGGGCCGCTCGGTCAGGCAGATCAGAATGCGCTCATGCCGCGCCGGCGGCTCGAGACCCGGCCGCGCGGCCTCCGCCCGCGCACGCGCCGGCGCCGTCAGGTCGGAGAGTCGTCCTTCCACTTCGTGTGCCGTGTGGCGGAGCGCCATTTCGCGGAGCGCTGTCAGATTCGTTTCAGTGAAGAAGTTCTCCATGGCCTTCTTCGCCTTATCGGTGGTGTAGACCACGCCGCGCTCCAGCCGGTTCTGTAAAGCTCGCGGCGTGAGGTCCACCAGCACGACCTCGTCGGCCGCGTCGACCACCCAGTCGGGGACCGTTTCGCGCACGCGCACGCCGGTGATGTGCCAGACCTCGTCGTTAAGGCTCTCCAAGTGCTGCACGTTGAGCGTGGTAAAGACATCGATGCCCGCGGCGAGCAGTAGCTGCACATCTTCCCAGCGCTTCAACCGCTCCGAGCCCGGCACGTTGGTATGCGCAAATTCATCCACCAGGCATACGGCCGGCGTGCGCCGCAGGATCGCGTCGGTATCCATTTCTTCGAAAGTGGAGCCGCGGTATTCGTACCTCTTGCGAGGCACGACTTCCAGACCTTCCGTGAGCTTAATGGTGTCATGGCGCGCGTGCGGCTCGAAGTATCCGATCACCACATCCACACCCTTGCACCGCAATTGCTGCGCTTCATCGAGCATTTGGTAGGTCTTGCCGACCCCGGCGGCGTAGCCCAAGAATATCTTGAGCCGCCCAACGGGAGTCTTGTCGGGGATGGTCATTGGGCGAGCAAATGGGGGAAGATGCGGAGATCGATGTCCACGGCCGCCTGGATCAGCCGGTCCACGGGGCTGCGCGACCACATCTCCTTCCAGCGATCCGGTGCGCTGTGGCCCACGAAGATCTGCGTGATGCGCTGCTCATGGGCGAATTGCATAATGGCGGCGATGGGGTCGGGACCGTCCAGCACGTGAACTTCGGCTTCCAGGTCCCGCGCCAGCGCCAGGTTCGCGTCCATGGTCTCCTGATCTTTAGGGCTCAAGCCGCTCTGCCGCACGTAGCAGACCAGCAGGTCGCCGTGAAACCGGTCAACGTTGCGTCTGCCGCTGCGCAGCATGGCCGCTGCGTCGCTGCGCGGCGTTACGCATACCAGGATGCGCTCCTGGGTACCCCAGCGCAGTTCCACGCCGTTCGACCTCAGGTAGGTCATGAGCTGGTCGTCAATTACATCGGCGGCCAGCAGCAAGGCTAGCTCCCGCAATTCCGCAAACCGCCGCACATCCACCGGCTCGAGGCCGCCCCCGCGCTTCCGCAGGTCATCGAGCGCGGCGTCCACCAGCACGATTTCGTCGGCCGAACGGAGAAAGGACTCCGGCACGGTCTGCCGGGCCCGCTTGCCGGTGATGCGCTCGACGGCGTCCTGCTGCTCTTCGATGTGTTGCAGATTGACGGCGGTGATGACGCAGATCCCCTGGTCCAGAATGTTATCCACATCCTGCCACCGTTTCGGATTCCGGCTGCCGGGCGGATTGTCGTAGGCTAATTCGTCCACCAGGCACACTTGCGGATGCCGCCGGAAAATCGCCGCCACGTCGAGCACTTCGTACTCTTTGCCGACGTGCGTCTCCTTGAGCGTCGGGATCGAGTCCAGCCTGTTGAGCAACGCTTCCAGTTCGGGTGTCAGCGGCGATTGCATGGCCGCCGCCACGACATCCTGGCCGCGCTCCTTGCGCCTCCGCCCTTCGTCCAGCATGCGGAATGATTTGCCTACGCGCGAGGCGTAGCCGAGGAACACCTTCAGCCGGCCGCGCCGCTCCCGGCGCTCCTCCGCCTGGACGCGGCGCAGCAGCTCATCGGGACTCGGGCGTCGGTCGATGCCGGCAGGCAAGATTCGTTACGCTCCTGATCTCCTCCATTCTCCCCGCATCGCGAATCTTTTCGCAACACAGCTGACAGGAACGCTTCGGTTACTTCCCGACCGCCGCGGCGCCGAAAGCCTTGTCAAGGTCCAGGTTCAGCGCCAGCACGTTGACGCGGGGCTCGCCGAAGATTCCGAACTGCCGCCCTTCCACGCGCTGCTCGACCGTCCGGCGAACCGCATCCGCGGCAACGCCGCGGGCCTTGGCCACTCGATCCACCTGCGCGAATGCCGAAGCCGGGCTGATATGGGGGTCCAGGCCGCTCGCCGAGGTAGTCAACAGATCGGCCGGTATAGGTCCCAAGTAAGTGGGATTCTCTTGCCGGAATTTCTTGACATCGTCTCTTACACGGTTCACCAGGGCTTGATTAGTAGGGCCGAAGTTAGTGGCCCCGGAGTTAGCTGCATCGTAACCATTATCGCCAGCCGCCGACGGTCGTCCGTGAAAATACTCCGGACGCGTAAACTTCTGGCCGATCAGCTCCGAGCCTACTACCTTGCCATTAACCTCGATGAGACTGCCGTTTGCCCGGTGAGAGAAAAGCACCTGCGAGAGTCCCGTCACTACCAACGGATAGACCAGTCCGGTAAGAACGGTAATCACCAGCGTAAGCATCACTGCAGGAATGAGTATTTGCTTCATGGATATTGCTCCCTAAGCCAAATGCAGCAGAACCAGCAACTGGTCGATAGCCCAGATGCCGGGAAACGGCGCGATCACCCCGCCGACGCCGTAAATCAGCAGATTCCGGCGCAACAGGGCGGCCGCGCCGAGGGGCTTGTAGGCCACGCCGCGCAATGCCAGCGGAATTAACGCGACGATGATCAGGGCGTTAAAGATCACTGCCGCCAGCACGGCGCTGTGCTGGTGGAGCTGCATGATATTGAGCGCCTGCAACGAGGGATAAGTGGCCATGAACATCGCCGGAAGGATGGCGAAGTATTTGGCTACGTCGTTAGCCACCGAGAAGGTGGTCAGCGCGCCGCGCGTCATCAGCAACTGCTTGCCGATGGCAACCACTTCGATAAGCTTGGTCGGGTTGCTATCCAGATCCACCATGTTGCCGGCTTCTTTCGCGGCCATCGTGCCGGTATTCATGGCCAGACCTACATCCGCCTGCGCCAGCGCCGGGGCGTCGTTGGTGCCGTCCCCCGTCATGGCCACCAAACGGCCGCCGGCCTGCTCCTTCTTGATCAGGTCCATCTTGTCTTTCGGAGTAGCTTGCGCCAGAAAGTCGTCCACGCCGGCTTCCGCCGCAATGGCTGCCGCGGTCAGCGGGTTGTCGCCCGTAATCATGACAGTGCGAATACCGATGCGCCGCAGTTGCTCGAAGCGCTCCCGCATGCCTCCCTTTACGACGTCCTTCAGGTGAATGACGCCCAGCACGCGGTCGCGGTCCGCCACCGCCAGCGGCGTGCCTCCCGACCGCGAGATGCGCTGGGTGGTCTCGATCAGCTCAGGCGGGATTTTGCCGCCCTGTTCCTGCACGAATTCGATCACCGACTCGGTAGCGCCTTTGCGGATACGCCGGCCGTCCAGGTCCACGCCGCTCATGCGCGTCTGCGCGGTGAACGGAATGAAGTGCGCTTCGTGTTGAGCCACTTCGCGGCCGCGGATGGCGTATTTTTCCTTGGCCAGCACCACGATCGAACGGCCCTCGGGCGTTTCATCGGCCAGGCTCGAAAGCTGCGCGGCATCGGCCAGCTCGCTGTCAGCGGCGTCGCCGATGGGAATGAACTCGACGGCCTGACGGTTGCCCAGCGTAATGGTTCCGGTCTTGTCCAGCAGCAGCGTATTCACGTCGCCGGCGGCTTCCACGGCTTTGCCGCTCATGGCCAGCACGTTATGCTGCATCACGCGGTCCATGCCCGCAATGCCGATGGCAGAGAGCAGACCGCCGATGGTGGTGGGAATCAGGCAGACCAACAGTGAAATCAGCACCGTCACGCTGGGCGCCTGGCCGCTACCGGCCGATTTCACACTGTATAACGCGAACGGATACAGACTCACCACGGCGAGCAGGAAGATGAAGGTCAGACCGGCGATCACGATGTTCAGCGCAATCTCGTTGGGCGTTTTCTGCCGCTCCGCGCCTTCCACCAGCGCGATCATGCGATCGAGAAACGTTTCGCCCGGATTCGACGTGATGCGCACCTTGATCCAGTCGGAGAGCACCTTGGTGCCCCCGGTTACCGCGCTGCGGTCGCCTCCGGATTCGCGGATTACGGGGGCGCTTTCGCCGGTGATAGCCGACTCGTCCACGCTGGCGATTCCCTCGATGACATCTCCGTCACCCGGGATGATATCGCCGAGCTCCACCATCACTACGTCGCCGCGCCGCAACTGCGTGGCTGGAACGGTCTCGTACTTCTTGCCGTTCTTAATCTGCTTGGCCATGGTTTCGGTCTTGGTCTTACGCAGCGTATCGGCCTGAGCCTTGCCGCGGCCCTCCGCCATGGCTTCCGCGAAGTTCGCAAACAGCACCGTGAACCAGAGCCAAAGCGTGATCTGAAAGGTGAATCCGGCGTCGTGCGAGCCGGCGGCGAAATCCTTGAAGAGCTCCAGCGTGGTCATCGCCGCGCCCACCTCTACCACGAACATCACCGGGTTCTTCATCATCAGCCGCGGGTGCAGCTTGGCGAAACAATCCCCGATCGCGCGTTTGACGATGGGCGGATCGAACAGCGGGCGCGCGCGGACGGCCTTCTTGGAAATCAGCAGAGGCTCGGTTATGTAGGACGAAGATGTGGGCGGTGGGTCCATTACAGGCATTATCTTAGCTCCAGAATCCGGTGATCACAAAGGAAAACAGCTTGCCGCCATTCATCAGGAAGTGCTCCACGATGGGGCCCAGTGAAAGCGCCGGGAAAAACGTCAGCGCGCCGACAATCAGGATGACGCCCACCAGCCAGGCCACAAACAAACCGCCGTGCGTGGGGAAGGTTCCCGCCGAGACCGGCACCATTTTCTTTTGCGCCAGGCTGCCGGCGGCGGCCAGTAAGGGGATCATCATCAGAAACCGGCCGATCAACATGGCCAACCCGAGGGTGGTGTTGAACCAAGGCGTATTGGGGCTCAGCCCGCCGAATGCGCTTCCGTTATTGCCCGTCGCACTGCTGTACGCATACAGGATCTCCGAGAGTCCATGCGGGCCGTGATTGGTCAGGGGGTCCTTGGCGAAGTGGGTCACCATACCGCTGGCCGAAAACAGTAGGATGCTGGCCGCCAGGACCAGCAGGGCAAGCATGGCCATCTTGACTTCCTTCTGCTCAATCTTTTTGCACAGATACTCCGGCGTTCGACCCACCATCAGGCCGGCGAGGAAGACCGCCAGAATGGCATACATCAGCATCCCGTAGAGCCCCGCGCCCACGCCGCCGAAGATGACCTCGCCAAGCTGTATGTTCACCAGCGGCACCATCCCGCCCAGCGGGGTGAAGCTATCGTGCATGCTGTTCACGGCGCCGCAACTGGCATCCGTGGTCACCACTGCAAACAGCGCCGAGGCCGGGATGCCGAAGCGCACCTCCTTGCCTTCCATGTTGCCGCCCGGCTGCATGTTTGTGGCCTGCTGCTGGAGGCCCAGTTCGGTAAGGTTGGGATTGCCGGATTGCTCGGCGGGATACGCCACCAGGACTCCCGCGAAGAAGACGATGCTCATGACCGCGAACAGCGCCCAGCCCTGGCGCGTGTCGCGCACCATCTTGCCGAACGAGTAAGTGAGCCCCGCCGGGATAACGAAAATGCACAGGAGCTGCAGAAAATTCGAGAAGGGAGTCGGGTTCTCGAACGGATGCGCGGAATTCGCGTTGAAGAAACCGCCGCCGTTGGTGCCCAGCATCTTGATCGCTTCCTGCGAAGCGACCGGACCTTGGGCGATGGTCTGCGCGGCGCCCTCCAGCGTCGCGACGTTGGTGTAAGGGCTGAGATTTTGGATCACGCCCTGCCATACGAATACCAGCGCGATCATGATCGAGAGAGGTATCAGAACGTAGAGCGTCGCGCGGGTAACGTCCACCCAGAAGTTGCCGATGGTCTGCGCCGAGCGCCGCGCGAATCCGCGCACCAGCGCCATGGCCGTGGCAATGCCGGCCGCCGCGGAAGTGAAGTTATGCACGGCCAGCCCCACCATTTGCGTGAAGTAACTGACTGTCGTTTCCGGCGTATAGGCCTGCCAGTTTGTATTGGTCCCGAAACTGACCGCCGTGTTAAATGCCAGATCCGGAGTGATCAGCTTTCCGCCGAAGCCCTGCGGATTGAAGGGCAGCCATCCTTGGATACGCTGGATCAGATAAGTCAGCAGGATACCCGCCAGGGTGAACGCCAGTAGAGATCCCGCGTAATGTGTCCAATGCTGCTCGGCGGTTTCGTCCACGGCGCTGAGCCGATAGACCAGCCGTTCCACGGGCCGTACGACGGGATGTATCCAGGTGCGTTCGCCTTCGAACAGGCGGGCCATGAATGCACCCATCGGCTTGGTCAGCGCCAGCAGAATCAGAAAAAAGAGGAAGATCTGAAGCCATCCGCTTGAAGTCATGTGAACTTCTCCTTAGCCGCTCCCTAGAAGCGCTCGGGCCGTAAGAGCGCATAAATCAGATACGCCCCCACGACCGTGGCCACGATTGCCGCAATGATGTATTCCATATGGGTCTCCTAAAGGCGGTCGCAACCCCGCACGTACGCCCAGGCAACGAGGAAAAACGCGATGGTGATTACGACGAAAAGCAGATCCAGCATATTTTTATTTCACCTTGATCACAGCGACGCTGTGGCCGTGGGCGGCCAGTTTCCGGGCGAAACGCTCCTCACGGGTCCGCCACCAGCGATCCTTCGTTCCGATAACGACCAACGATTCGCGCCGCAGCAGGGCGAGGTAGGTCTCTTCACGGTCGCGCGCGAATACCAGCTTAACGCGTACTAAAGCCGGCGTGGCACGCGCCACCGCGGTGAGCTCCGCTTCCAGGCGTTGGCGAATGCCCGCCTGACACTCGAGCGGCGCAGGGTAGGGCAACACATGCACGGCCAACAGAGTCACCGTCGCGTTGCAGCCATCCGCCAGTTTCAGCGCGGCCGCCAAAACGCGGGTGTTCAACGCCGGATCGACATAAGGCACGACCAGATCGAGCGGCCCCTGGCGGCGGGATTCGAGTGGCTGCGGCAGACCGGCTCTGTCGCACAAGAATGCAATTCTGTCCTCCATGTGTTCGCCTGTTCAAAGGATAGAGGGAGGTTTATAAGGAAGTCGTTAGGAAACGATCATGATTCCATGAGGGCGCAATCTCACGGTGTTGTTGATGTCGGGCGGAATTGCAATGGGACAGAGCCCTCGGTCGTCTTGTTCGCAGCCTCTCTAACCTAGAACCTGGCGCCGGACCGTTTTATCTGGTGCTGGGTCAGCGGCTGGGGTTTACCGCAGCGGGATCGCAAGTGGCAGACTGGTCGTTCGTTAGCGTTACGACGGCTTGAGCAATCGGCTCGCACCCTCGCCGGGCTGTTGGTAGCATGTCAAGTTGTCCGGTTTTATTAGCAAGTGAATTGTCCGCTTTACAGCATAAAGTTCCCCGGTCCCGGTCACCGAGAGCGGGGGTTTGGGGGCCGGCATAGCCCCCAATTAAAA
>Ga0302326_10001835_pt1 | contig 52951 bp, 38 predicted proteins | sample Palsa_T0_3_FD_202264 | JGI IMG/M metagenome (GOLD analysis project Ga0302326, IMG submission 202264) | Peat permafrost microbial communities from Stordalen Mire near Abisko, Sweden - Palsa_T0_3 | ecosystem: Environmental > Terrestrial > Soil > Palsa > Peat permafrost | place: Sweden: Abisko...
TGAATACCACGGCGATGCTGTCGTCTTCGTTGAAGATTGGCTGATGGCCACCCGCAAGATCGATGATAGACAGCCGGCGCATGCCGATTGCAACCCCGGGATCGACCAAATAGCCGGCGTCGTCCGGACCGCGATGCACCATTGCATCGCACATGCGCTGCAATTGCTGCAGCGACACCGGCAGTGCGCCGCTCGAGGCCAAACCTGCTATGCCGCACATCAGGACACGATCTCGAGCAGACGGCGGATCTTCTGCTCATAAACGGGGCGCGCGTACTGCTGCTCGTACAGCACGCGGGCGCGTGCGGCCACCTGGCGCGCGCCGTCGGGATCGTTGATTGCCTGCAGGAGGCCCTGGGCCAGCGCTTCCGGACCCGGCTCTACCAGAATGCATATCGCCTCATTCAGTACCTGGGTATGTGACCAGATGCGGGTCGCGACCAGTGGCTTACCGCTTGCCATCTGCTCATAGATCTTCAATGGCGTGTTGGTACCATCCAGGCGCGGCGACACAAGCACGTTGGCGAGGCGCGTGTAGCGCATTGCAGCGTTTTTACTCAATCTGCCGGTGAGATAAACGGAATCGCCGAGACCAAGCTCGGCAACCATGCTTGCGGCGTGTGCGACCTGCTGCGGCGTACCGCCGACGAGCAGCAGCTGCGCGTCGGTGCGCTGAGCGACGACCACTGCAAATGCACGGATTAGTACGTCAACGCCTTGATAGTGCTCGAAGGTGCCGGCGTACAAGATAATGGGTCGGGCTGTATCGACCGGCGGATTCTGCGCCACCGCCGGTGCCGCGGCATCGGGGGCTGCGCCGTTGAGTCGTCTCAAACGGACGTCTTCAAAGATCGAGTTCTCGATCAGCAAATGCTTCTCGGGGGCAACGCCGGTCCGCAAGGCATAGTCTCGAAGGTCGGGGCAAATGGTGATGACGGCATCGGCCGTGCGCAGACAGGTATGCTCGAGCGCCCGAAAGGTTGCGAGCAGGGTCCGCGATTTTGAGAATTGAAAGTTGCTGAGCTGCTGAGGCAGGCTCGAGTGCATGTCGTAGATCAGGCGAAAGCGGAAGAACGGTTTGAGGAAGCGGCACCAGAAGACCGATTCCTCATGGGCGTGAACTGCATCGTAGCGATGCCGCGCCAAGAGGCCCACCGTCCACACGAACATCACCACGTCAAGGAACAGTTTCTTCCACGACGGGCCGACCGCTACGGGTCCCACCCAGGACATCCGGGGAATGCGGATCAGATTGACCCCGGGAATATCGACGTCCTCGCCTTCCCCGTAAGCCAACAGGTCGATGGTCGCGCCATGTTCGGCCATGACCATCGTCCGGTAGTACACGCTAAGTGGGGTGCCGCGCGGCGTCAGGAACGGCTGCGGGGCGACGACCAAAACCTTCACGAAGGTGCGCCTCGCCGGGCGCGCTTGCGCATTTGCATGGCGATCTGCAGGCGCACAAACGGCGCGATTCCCGTGAGACTACCGAACTGCGTTGGTGATTGTGGCAGATCCCCTAACCGACGCACGAACTGTGCGAGTGGCCTCTCTTCCGGATACCACCCGCGCAGAAGCATTCCGAACGTGCCGACGCGCGATTCCTGCCCCGAAAATGGCAGCGGATCCGTACCCGGCAGTACTTTCAAGCCGAGGCTCTCGCCGCGATTTAGCAGCTGCGGTCGAGTCGACAATGCCAGTCGTCCGCCGTTGTCACCCAGATACAGCGGCCGCGTGCGCGGGGCACGCATGACTCGGTCGATCATTTGGCCGCGCGCGCCCCACCACTTGCCAAAGCCCCAGGGCAACGCGGTCAGAGCGGCTGCCTGATCCACCGCAGCAATACTCGACTCGAATGGTTCACCGTCTAGGAACCGAGCGGCGGCGCCGAGCGCCAGCACTTCCAGATCCTCTCGAGTGGCGATCTGGCGCCCCGCGACCAGCCACAGCGGCGGGTGTTTATCGTGGGTGAGGCGCAGCACGGCAGGCTCCGCGGTCGCAGCCACCTGCCAGCGCCCAGGTCGCAGCTCGCCGCTCGCGAGCGCCTCAAACGCATGATCGTTCACCGTCTCGGTCAGCAGCAGCATACCGTCGCGGGGCGTCGCGGCAAGTCCGAGCGCGCGCGCGGCACGCGCAAAATTCTCAACCGCCGCATCGAGCAGTGCGTCAAGGGAGAAAACTGGATAGATGTGCACGTGAGTGTCGACGAACAGCACTCGGGCACCATCAGCTGCTGACTCTTTTGTTGGATTCACGATCCGCGCTCTGCCCGCTGTTCCTTGTAACGACGCTTACAATGCGACTGCCACTGCCGCGCGATCCTTCAGCCCCGTTCGCATTGGTGCTTCCGGATGGTTCTCGGGTGCAGTGTATCCCCGGTTCACGCGTTCTGTTTGGTATTGTCGGAAGCAGCAACTTACGCCGCGTGCCAATCTAAGCTTAGCGCCCATATGGCGCGCTGCGCAGGTCGGTATCCCTAGACCGTCGACTCGGTCACAGATCTCGGAACGGGTACGCGGCCCTTGGATTACCGGGTGGCGGCGCACCCTGGGCGATCTAACGCTATGACGCGACCTGCTGCGCATGAGCCTGGTCACGGTCTGCGAGCCGGGCGTATAGCCCCGTGAGGCGCTCTGCGACCGCATCCACACCGAAATCGACCGCCGCGGCACGCGCCTTCTGCGACAAAGTCTCCCGTAGGGCATCATTGCGCGCGAGCCTGAGCATCGCATCGGCCAGCGCGACCGGATCCTTCGGCGGCACCTTCACGCCCGTGCCCCAGCGATTGACGATGTCGGCGGGTTCGCCCAAATCGGTCACGACGTGAGCCCGGCCGAAGACCATCGCCTCGATGAGATTCACGGAACTGAAGAGCTCGCTCTCAAACGGTGCTACGACGAGATCGCTGCCGGCGAAATAAGGCTCGTGCTTCTCAGGCGCCTCCATCTCGACGAGCGATACACAGTCTTTCAGTCCGAGCTTGTCTACGAGTTCATCAATGCGCGCGCGCATGGCAACCGGGTCCGTCACCCACGGAATATGCTGATATTTGGTCGGCACGCGATGGTACAGGGTTGGTCGGTAGACTACGCACAGCCGCGCGTTGGGCATTTGCTGGTGCACCTGGGCGAACGCCGCGAGCAGCGTCTCGTTGCCGCGGTCGGGACCCAATTTGGTGACCGTGAGGAATACGAACTCATCGGCGCCCCAGCCGAGCTCGCGACGCGCCGTCGCACGATCGAGGCCCCGAGCGATTTCGAATTTCTCGCGCGGCACCGCGTGATACAGCACATCAATCCTGTCTCTAGGCACGCTACGCTGCTCATGCACGAAATCGCGGCAGTGGGTCGAGGCTGCAAGTGCAAAGTCGGTGCGCCCGGCGAGCAATCGATCCGCAAGCTTGAACATCTTCGGATAAGGGCCATAGGTCGGCGTATCGAACTCATGGATCACCGTCGGCACGCGGTTCCAGATCGACGCAACGCGTCCGAACGCCGATGCGCCAAAGCAGAACAGATGCATCACATCGATCTTGTGACGCTGCACCAACTTTCCCACCCGCAGCGGCGCCAGCACATCGTACTTGCTCCACGCGAGGGTCTTGACCGGATGGTTGATGGCATCGAAGGTACGGATCACCGCCTCGGATGCGTTCAGAAAATACGGATGGATCTTCACGCGCGCGGGGTCAACGCGCGGAAATACATTCATGTACAGCCGGCCGCCTGCGTGCAGGCTGCCGTCATAGCACACGTGATCAATCAGCCAGAGGACGTTGAGGGGTCTTGTTGCCATAGGTCGTCGTTCAACTCCCGAGCATCATGCGATTGCGAACGCCCATTCGGGCCTGCAAAAATCGGCTCGTGCGCGTTGGCATAATATCACGCTCAGTAACTCGCCGGCAGCCGAGCACGCGTATCAATCCTGCCAAAGAGAATTGGAAGTCCGCCAATCATGTTATATGTCATAGCCATGATAGGCACAATGAGTGCAAATACCAGCGCGCCGGTCGCGCTCGCGCCGAAGCCCGTCAACATATAGACGATCGCCGCCTGATCACCGCCGTAGCCGCTCACCGAGTAAGGAATGAGGCCCGAAAGCGTGTACGCCGGCACCAACGCGAGCCACGCGGGAAACGGCAGGACAACTCCGACCGCAAGCCCAACCATCGCATACACCGTAGCGCGCGTAATGAGCGTCAGGAACGCCACGGCCACGATCGGCGCCAGGTTCACGTGAAAGCGCTCAAATACCAGCATCTTGTGAGCGAAGCGGCGGATAGGGCGGCGCAGCTTGCGCCATGGGCCGTGCATGCGCCGTAAAACGCGCAGCAATAATCCCCGTTGACTCCTCAGCAGCAAATAGCAGGTCGCTGCCGCGGCAATTGCGCCTACGAAACAGGCGAGCGCAAACAGCCGCACGCCATGACCATCGTCCGTCGCCGCGAGCCACAGCGCGCAGGCCACTCCCGTGGTGCAGCCCACCACGAGGCTGAGCGCATTCAGCATCACGATCGCTGCGGCGTGCGCACTTACAGGGCCGCCGATTGTGCGCGCGGCGATCATGGCACGAATGGCGTCCGTCCCCGCCGTCGAGGGTACGACTTGGCCCAGGAATCCGCCGGCCCAGGAGATGCTCACTACCCTGCTGTACGGAACCTCCGGCGCAAGATGCATCGCGCGGATCAGCTGGGTCCAATTCCAAACTCGGACCAGTCCGTCGACGATGGCAACCAGCACTCCGAGAATTATGAACAGGGGTTTCGCAGCCGCGAGGCGCTCGAGCGGCTTTGCATGGCCGACCTTGATGACCAGCAGCACGAGTACGGCAAGCCCAAAAGCAATGCGGACCGCCTTGAACGTCCATTTGGGCACTGCTGGCAAACGGCTCACCAGGCACCAGGAGCTGGGTCGTAATCACGTCGGTCGAAAAATGGCAACTGCACGGTCGCGTGCCGATTCATGATACGTGAGCCATGATCTGCAATTTGGGATCCACTTCTCACAAAGGCTCGCGGCTCTTCGTGGTCCGGGTGCACTCGGGGCCATGGCGGTACGCAAGGCGCCTGCTGCCAGCTTGAGACGCACCCGACGTTGGCGTGCTCAACATTGGGGTATGCTTTATCAAAGCGACGCAGGCCCGTGGCGCCGGTTCCGAGCTCCGATCGCGTCTTGGTTCGGAACGCTGCATTGGTGGTTACGCGTATCCGGCCTTCGATCTTCATTTTTTTCGCAACGCGAGCCAGAGCTCGCGATGGAAGTTCCCAAGGTTGCGACGGTCCTTATTGATGTGGTTGCTTCGAGTGTTCCGATCTACCACCGAGCGCTCCCCCAAAGGTTTTTTGGATTGCCGCCATTGTCCCGGGATCGAGCCGATACCACAACGGCAGGCTGCCCATGGCGCTATCATAGGGATGTGGGCCGAAGGCCTGCGTGCCCGAGATCACGCGCCGGAGTGCCATAGCTGAAAACCCTGATGGCGGAGACTCGGCGCGCGAATTTGCGAACTATGCACGGCTGCATTCGCGACTGCCTCACGTACCCTTTCGGCGCCCGCGGCCCCGCCGCAAACAACGGCTCGGAAACGATAGGCGATCGGGCACTGCAGGTTGCGCTCCGCGTCGCAAGGAACATAAGTCGCACGGAATGAGAAGTAAATCACACGGCGGGGGTTGTGAGTCTTGGGGGACAGTGAGATGCGGAGAATTTCCTACGACGTACCTCTGGTCACCTTGTCGACGTTGGTGCTGGAGGTCATGCTGACGCGTGCATTCGACGTCACGCTGGCACCTAACATTTCCTACTTCGTCGTGACGTTGGCGGTGCTCTCCTTCGGCGTTGCCGGAACCTACGCGATACTTCGCCCCATACTGATCGGGCCGAGCATTCGCGGAATTCTACGCACACACAGCTTAACCTTTGCCTTGACGAATCTGCTGCTGATTTCGGTGATCAATGTCCTGCCGTTCGACTGTGCCCACCTCGGCGATCATCCGGCAAAGATCGGATCCGCGTTTGCGGCGCTCTACCCGGTGCTGTCGCTACCGTGATTCCTCGCGGACTACATTTTCGTCGCGGCGTTCTCAAAGTACGCCGAGGACATTCAGCGCCTGCATTTCTAGGACCTCATCGGAGCGGGCCTCGGAAAGGTACTCGTCATCGTCTTCACGGCGCAATTTTCCGCAGGTGTTGGCAACGCCCGCTCGGAGCGCATCGGAATCGGAGCGAAATGGCGGTGGGCGGTGCCGTTTACCGCGATCCTCGCCATCGGAGGTGTGTTGGTCGTGCTCTACCCGCTTTATTCGCGGCTCGCTCTCGCGCTACTCCAGCCTGGCCGGATGCTGGCGGCGACCCGCATGTTGTTCCCGTTGGGATTCATTCTAGAAATGCCCTTCCCGCTCGGAATTCGTGCCATCTCGAATCAGCTGACTGGAGCGACCGCGTGGGCTTGGGGCATGAACGGCCTGTTCACCGTCGTGGGCGGATTACTGAGCGTCGTGCTCGGCGTGCTCCTCGGGTTCAATTTTACGATCTTGTTGGCACTTGCCATCTACGTGCTGGCGTTTGCGGTATTCCCGCGTCTGCGCGCCATGGCACCGCAGACGCACGGGCGAGAGGTGGCGGCGGCCGGCGCTCACCCGACCACGGCCTGACAGCCGTTGCGGCAGTAAAGCCCCGCCCTCCTCTCTTCTTTCGAGCGCTACGATGCCCATGAGATCTGCAATCAGCGTTAGTCTGCCGTCGAGGTCGCCGTTTCGGCGTCTGCCAGGTCTTTGTGCGCAGGCGCTCCCATATGGAGTGGCGCTGTGATTCTGGGTGGGATTGGTTGCGATTTGCGGCCCGCTGCCGGCCGCGAGTTTGTATTGCAGCCGACAGATGCGCTTTCCGGTCAATACGCGACCCGCGTACTCTACAGCCAAGAGCGATTTGGCACGTCCGATCCGAGGAGCCATTTCCACAGCAATGCGAGCACCGGCGCGTGGCTTGCATTTACCGGCAATCCGCTGCTGGTCCCGAGCGCTGGAATTGCAGCACGGGGCGAATCACTCACCGCGTCGCGTCTCTTGGCGATGCTCGAGACCGACGATCTAGGGGCGCTCGCTAAGCTTGACGGTCAGTTCGCAATTGTCTGGTGGAATGGGCGCAGCGGCGTACTCAGACTCATTCGCGATCGCTTTGGTATGGAGCCGCTGTGCTATTCCCGGAGCAACCGGCAGCTCGTGTTCGCTTCGCTCGCGTGCGACGTTGCGGCAAGTCTTGCCGTGCCGCCCAGTCTGTCAATGCAAGGTATCGTCGAGTACCTGACACACTGTTATTTGCCGGGCAATAACACTCTATTTGAAGGGATTTTGCGCGTGCCGGCCGGAGCGGTCGTCGAGTTCTCAGCAGCCACCGGCGCCTGCGTGCCGCACTACTGGTATCGCCTGTCCTTCGCCAATGTTCTGGCGCCGAACGAAAAGGATATTGCCGAGAACTATCGCGTTTTGTTGGAAGCAAGCGTGGTGCGGCGTCTTTCGGACGAGCGCATTGGGATATTTCTATCTGGCGGGATGGACTCCAGTTCCGCCGCGACTTTTGCCCGCAGGCATTTGCCGGGGACCATTTCTTCCTACAGCTTCCGCTGTGTTGGAGCGTCCTTTGACGAGTCACCATTCTCGCGCGGGCTCGCCAAGGAGCTTGGCACACAGCACACCGAAGTGGATTATGGAGAGCTGCAATCGCTCGATGCCATGGCGGCGGCCGCCGTGATGGACATGCCGTTCAACGACATTGGGATCGAAATTGGAACTTGGGAGCTTGCCAAGGCGGCCAACACCAACATTGACTACCTTTTAACCGGGGATGGCGGTGACGAGATTTGGGCCAGCCATCCGATATATGCCGCGCAACGGATTATGCGCTGGTATGACCGCGTGCCGATCCCGCGCGCGGTGCGCGCGACGTTAGTCGCGGCTTGCGGACTCGTCAGGGATTCCGACAAGAAGCGGAATCTGCCGGTTATCCTCAAACGCTTGCTGCCAGAATCCAGCTACCCAAAGAATTTGATGCACTTCCGTTGGAAGATGTACTACACATTTGACAGCCTGCGCGACCTATTGACACCGCCACTCTCCGCCGCAGTCGCAGCTACCGAGCCTTTTCAGGCCGCCACGGAATCATTCGAGGATTACCAAGGCCCTGACGACGGCATATCCCCGTGCCTGTACAGCGATTACCGCACGGTCTCCGGCCGGTATTTCTCCCGCATGTTTCTCGCTCGGTCATTCGGAATTGAATTCCGGATGCCGTTCTATGATCGCGATCTGGTGGAATATGGCGCGCGGATCCCGGTCAACCTGAAGCTCGAAGGCATTGAAAGAACTAAAAGACTGTTTCGGGTAGCGATGGAAGGAATTCTGCCCGATATTATTAATCACCGCCCTGACAAGATGGGGCACTCCGTTCCGTTCAAGAACTGGCTGCGCGGCACGGGACCATTGAGTGCTCTCGTTACGCAGACGCTCAGCAGCAGCAAGTTCAATGATCGCGGCCTATTCCGTCCAGGGGCTGTTGCGAAAATGCTCTCTGAGCATCACAGTCGTCGCCACAATCATTCGCACAGAATTTGGGCGCTCTTTATGCTTGAGCATTGGTTTCGCCAACACTTCGACTCGGCTTCGGCGTCGGTAACGGCGCTGCCAAAGTCGCGGTAGCGACGCTTTCCTGGTTTGTACCGAGCCGCACGCTTTTGACGCGCTCGTGCGAACGCTTTTCGGGCCCGCGGTAGACGCGCAAGCGACGGCCGAAACCGTCGAACATACAACCCGCTCAGGTGGGAGCCAACCGCAACTTCAATGGATTGCGGTCTTGCGCCTATGGGTGCTCGCGCCGAAGGCGCCTGCCCACAAAGTACGCCGCCGCCGCCACGCGCACGGCCCAGCCCGCGGCGACTCCATAGATAACGCCGCTCAAGCCGACATGGGCGCCGGCCGCCGCGGCGGCAATTGCAACCGCTATACCGATCCAACTTATGAGGCCGATATAGGCAAGCTCCCGGTCATCGGCCAAGGCCGTCATGCTCGCCTTCGCAATGCCTGCACAAACCTTTAGCGCACCGGATACCAGGGCTGCCAGCAGGACATCGGTAGGCACGGTGAATTTGCCGTGCAAAAACACACGTACTACAAATGGCGTAGCGAACCACAATACGCCGCACGCGACCAGCACGATCGCAGCTGCCTGTAGCGCTTCATTCATCAGTAGGCGCACGCGTGCGGCGCGGGATAGCGCGGCACGCAGGCGCGGTTGCAATGCATAGCCGACGGTCAGCTGCAGCAGCCGAAATGGCGGCCCGACTACCGCCAGCACCACGCCGAGAGTCGCAAGATCCCGCAGACCCAGAAGGCTTGCCGCCAGCAGCCTCTCCAACTGCATCAACAGGTTTGCGGACAGTTGGACCGAAAGATAGGCGCCCGCCTCCCGCAAGTTGATCTTGCCGTGCTGTGCTCCTGTGCCACCGTGCCACGCGGCGTCGCGCCAGGCGGCAACGCCCACTAAGACACATGCCGCGGTCATCACGGCAAACGGCACGAGCGCGAGACGCGCGCCAACAGCGACCGCAGCCAAGCTGCCAAAAAATAGCGCGAAATCCTGCGCGCGCAGATAGAACAGCGAGCGCCCGAACGCATGCAATGCCTGAAAGTAACCGGCGACCACCGTGGCAATCGAGCCCGCGCAGATGCACGCCAATAGCAAAGCCATGGTGGCGGGACTGATCGAATAGGCGAGGCGCGTGTACACCACGGCGACCGCTGCCACGACTGTCGAGCTAAGCAGAACCCGGCGCAATAACGCTGAGCTCATACTCACGGAGCTTCTCGTGACGACACCGTCGATGCCAAGCGGTGCGGCAACCATCGCCACAGTGACTATGCTCACCAGCAGCGATATCAACGCGAATTGTTCGACCGGCAACTGCCGAGCCAACAATAAATTGGCTGCTACGAAGGCAGCTCCAGAGAGGCCAAAGGCCAGTGCAGTCAACACCCCTGGCTTTGCCACCAGACGGAGGGTTGCGCGCAGACTCACAACGGCGTGCGGTTTCGCCCGTGCCTACCCGCGGGCATGATCTGTCACAGGCTCGCCCGGCTGGCGGGACTTCGCTGCGATGCGCTCCTCATTCGACATGAGGTTGATGTATTCACGAAGCTTTCCTTGCGGGTTGCGGATCAGGTCTTCCACCGCACTAAGCTCGATTTGCACTTCCATCTGACTATCGAACAGACCATTCAGGTCGCGGACGATTCCCCGCGCGGTGTCATCGCTGAAGCTGGCGCTCGGGACAACCTTGACAGTCAACATTCCGACGGACTTCTGCACCATCTGGATGTAGCGCACGTCTTTGAGCTCGCGCGCGATGACATTAGTCACAGCACGACCCGGCACCGTAACGCCGTCCTGGCGAATCAGCATATCGACTGCGCGGCCCGAGATGCGCTCGATGATCGGAAAGGCGCGACCGCAGCGGCACATGCCACTGCCCCACACGCCCATATCCCCCGTACGATAGCGAATGAGCGGCATGGCGCGATTATGCAGCCCCGTCACTGTTATCTCCCCCTCCTCCCCCGGGCCTACCGGTCTGCCCTCCCCATCGAGCAGCTCGTGATGACCGTAGTCCTCCTGGGCGTGCATCGCGCCCAGTTCGCACTCGAGAATCGAGGCTGCGCGTTCCCAGTGCGTATAGTGGTTGATCACACGTGCTCCAAGCACCGCTTCGATCTTGGCTCGATGGTAATCGCTCAGCGTCTCCGATCCGGAAATCACCATTGGAATATGCACGCGCTGGCCGCGTTCTTCGAGCAGCCGACACAGCAGATACATCGCGGAGGGGTACCCACGCATGAATTTCGGTCGATAATCGCGCAGCGCCTGCGCCACCTCATCCACCGTCTGCTCGCTGATACGCGCCGAGACGATCTCAAGCGCACGGATCCTGCGATTGATGCGCCATACACCCGACTCCAGCGGCCCCTTCAATACGGCATGACGTTGTCCCAAGCGCCAGTACCCGCCGGTACTCCACGCTCGCCAGAACAATGCAAAGGCGGCCGCATTGACGTTCCGGTCGAGCAATATTCGCAGCGGCATGCCCGTGGAACCCGAGGTCCGGGCCCAGACCGCGCCAGCGCTGTCGGTTGTCGAACAAACCTCTTCGCTATTGGCCTGAATCAGCTTCTTGTCAATCCGCGGCAGCCGCAGCCACTCGTCATCGTCGCCCAGACGATCGAGCCGGATACCCGCTTCGGTCAGACTTTTGCGGTAGTAGGGGACGCTCTGGAAGGCATGGCGCACCACTCCGCTGCGCTGCGTACGCGCCCAGGCATCGAGGCGTGCCGGCTTCCAGTACGGCGCCGTCGCCATGAGTCGATGAAAGCTCCAGATCGTGAATGGGCTGGAATAGTCGTGCAGACGAAACTTCATGGTACGTACGTTCTAGCTCAGCTTGCGGCCCTCGGTGTATAGGGTTCGACTTCCTGACAAGGAGCCCACGACATTGAGGCACCGCAAACTAGACTGGCCTGTACGAACTGATTGCGTGCTGATCTGGCGGGAAGAGTCGGCATATTTCCACTTCGCTGTAGGAGGGGATTTGTTGTGGTGAGGGAAGTAGCGCATCAGCACTCTGCGCAGAGCAGCGACGAAGATAAACACGCCGCATCCGATGACATCGTTCTCGATCTTGCCGGACCATAAGTCTACTTGGATGGATCACGACGACTAGGCGGGGTGAAGGGTAGCTGGACTATCGGATGTGTCACTAGGAAGTCATTCATGGCTGTGGTGCATTTGTGAGCGTGAGGTTGTCGGCGATCACCTTTTGCCGCCGGTCTGGTTAACCACAATGACGGTGAGGAATGCGACGAACCGACCGCAACCGCACTCCGTACCTCCCGAACCTCGCGTCACGGCGTCGCGGCGCGTTCTACCATCGGTCTGGTCATAGACTCAACGCGCTCACTGTGAAGCAGGCCGCGGAACACCCACCAGGCGACCGCGTAGAGCCCCAGCGCAAAGCCGATAGTACGGTCGAATCCGTAGGCCATACTTACCAGCATCGCGATGAACCCTCCAGCGACCGTGAACAGACCATTCATACCCCAGGCCCAAGCGATGGCGCCCCGCGGATGATTCGCAATGGCAAGAATGCCCAAGGGGAACGGCATCCCAAGGAAAAATCCGAGCGGAAAAATCATGCAGCCCACTGCTGCGACCCGGCCGGCGAGCGGAAGCGCGAGCGCCAAATGGGATATCGCCGGATATAGCAGTACTAATGCCGTGCCCAGCACAAGTATTGCGACGAAGGGAAGCGGCCATCTTTGACGAGGTCCAATCCCCATCCGTTCCGAGGCTGCGCTGCCGATTCCAGCCGCACACAGCATTGAAAAAATCACGGTTGAATATGTGTATAGCGGACTGCCTATTACATGCGTGAATTTCTGAATGAAGACGAGTTCGAGCGTGATGAATGCGGCTCCAAGACAGGAAAAATAGACCAACAGCGGAATGCTGGTAGCGCCCTCTTTCTTGCCGACGTTCGAAAAGTAAAGTGGTATTACCACAAACGCCACGACGAAGATCAACGATGCGGCTCCAGTGAAGATGAGGTGGATCCAGTCCATTGGAATTCCCTTCGAATAGAGAGTCGTCGCATTCACGGTATACGCGGTACCCGGATCCAGATAATTCGCCGGGTCCGGCGTCAAAGTTTGCAACGACTTACGAAGCATATGGAAGTACGGCTTGTCGTCGGTGCGCGGCGTGACATTTGCCGCCATTCGATCCGCCAAGGCATCAGGAAAATCGCCCGAGTAGAAGTCCGCGGACAGGAAGCTCTTGCTCGGGTCCAAAGGATTTTCCACCAACTTTAATCTGTGATCTGAGTCCGCTTCCGGCGGGGCGAGAAAAGCACTGAGCTCGGCGACTTCGGCTGCCGTCCACGGCGTCATCTTGATCAGCATCGTGGGGAGCGTGAGTTCTATTGGCGACTCGAAAACGAGCACGTGGCGAGCGAAGTCCGACCGTCCCATATGCTTCCACGCTAAAGCCGCAGTTGTAATCATCCGCGGATATGCATAATGGTTAATATGCAGCACCCCGTTGGCTGACAGATGCGAGAAATACTCTTCGTACGCTTCTGCAGTTTGCAGATATACCGGCATAAGCGCCCCGGTTCCCTGCGCAATGCTCGAACTCGTGTGATTGCTGTACACCTGAATGATGTCGTACGTCTGACGGCTGTGTCGCAGGAAGCTGCGACCCTCGCCCGCTTCCACGTGCACCTTGGGATTCTTGAAAATGTCGCCTATGTAGCTCGAGTACCGCCCTGTTCCGAGTTCAACGACCGTCGGCACGAGCTCGACTGAATCGACATGTGCAGCACCGTACATCAGGGCCGCCTTGGTTTCCTGTCCTCCAGCGCTACCTAAGATCAAGACCTTCTGCCCGGAATCGCGTTTGAGGAAATGCGAAGCCAGCACGCCGATCTGCCAGAAATGTTCATTCAAATGCGACTTGTCCCTGTCAAGCTGCGCACGCAGAGCGGGCAGGTCGCCATTGAATTTGTAGAAATAGCTGGTCTGATTGCCGCCGTCGTATTGAATCGCCTTGCGATCGCCGGACGTATGCCATGGAGCCGATATTGCCGGCGTCCAAGTCTCATCAATGACGTCGATCCTCGATATCGGGTCCCAGCGCGCGAACTCCCTCCTGCCCTGCTCCAGCGCCTCCTTCACGCCGCGCTTGTCCGTGTGCTGGACGAAGTCGATATAGCCCGGCAGGGAGACCACGGGAAGGGCGGCAACAATGACCGCAGCTACTACGCTGACGCGACCCGCAATGCGCGATTCGGAGAACAATGCTGCCGCAATCAATCCGAGCGATGTCGCCCACAGGATGAGCCCCCCTGGGCCAAAGGTTGCAATTAATGGCACCGCGATTATGCTTCCTAGACCTGCGCCCACTAGGTCCCAAAAATAGAGGCGCCTGATGCTCAGAGCATATTTTGAAAAGATCGCGATAAGCACGGAACCTGCCAGGAAGAACGGCACGATCAGGGCGACATATAGGGTCCCAAACGCAAACACGGTGCGAATCGGATTTCGCCCGATAGCCGTATAGTCGAGCGGGAGCCAGTTGATGAGTGGGATGGTCAATGCGACCGCAACTGCAAATCCAACGCTGCGCACCGTTAGATAGCCGGCTATGTTTTGATCCGGCCCAATTGGCTTGAGTGTGGCGTAGATGCCCGCTAGGCCGAACGCGAAGACTGCGACGGTGACGATGAAATATCCAAGGTTTGGAGACAACACCACGTCGAATATTCGCGTAAGCATGAGCTCGAGCATAAGCGTCGCGAGCGCAATCAGCAGGACGCCGAAGGAAATGCGGCGCATCATCGGCACACCCGCCGCGCCGGCGCTTGGTTAGGTGCGGTGCGGCCCCGTGTGACTTGAGCCGCAGCTTGTGGTTTCGACGATCGCAGCTCTCGTTTCATAAGCTCCGCTCATTTCAGACAGGTTGTGTCGTTCAGCATTTGACTATGCGCTAAGCAGGTGCGTCTAAATATCGTATTGAAAAGGCTCATTGCCATATTAATTCCTCGCGGCACGCCTTCGGCGTCCAACAAGCCCTCACGCCCAGCCAGCAGGAGATTGTCGGCCGGCGATCCAGAGGCCCGCACGTCGTGGAACGCAGCCATCGCGGCGGGGGTGTCGCCAGATGTTCCGAAGACCCGTTCGAATGCCCGCCTTTTCGGAATGACGGCCAGCCGCTCGATGCTGGGGTGGGTCGCCTTGAGCCCATGTGGTTTAGTAGTACGAACTGTTGTCTCGCTCCGACGATCGGTTGAGGACAACTCCCAGAAGATTCATGTCGGCCAGCAGTTCTTTCGCCTTCTCAACACTCGCACGCTGTGTCATGCCCTCCGAGACGACGAGCAGCACGCCGTCTACTTGCGGTGCGAAAGTGAGCACATCATCGGCAAGCAGCAGCGGCGGCATGTCAAAAATTACGATGTGCCCCGGCATCTCCGCCTCAATTATCCGCAGCAGATCGAGCATCCGCGCCCCGGCCAGCACTTCCGAGGAGTGCTCGAACCTCTTCGAGTTGGGAATGACGACTAGGTGTGGAAAGTTTGACTGGTACATGATCTGCTGTGCCTGGCAGTCTCCGAGAAGGTAGTCCCCCAAGCCAAGCTCGAATTTCATGCCCATGCTCGCCGCCAGCTGCGGGCGCTGCAAGTCAAGATCCACCAGACATACCCTAGTGTTCGGATCCTGCGCCAGAGTTATCCCCAAATTTACGGCCGTAAGCGTCTTGCCTTGCCCGGATTCGGTACCGGTTATTGCCACAGACCGCCACTGATTGGCGCTCAGGCGCTGCAACAAGCGGGTGCGCAGAATCTTGTAAGCCCGTAAGGCCGCTTGGTCGGCAACCTGCGGGACCACCCGGTTGCGCTCCATCGTGATGGAATCGAAGGTCGCAGCCAAAAACCGCCGCGTCGGCTGATTATCAGGCGCAGCGATGTCGCTGACCTTGACGCGGCGCTGACTTCGGGTATCCGCCTTAATTCCGGAATCGCTCTTTTTAAGCTTCGCGAGTGCTGTTTCGATAACGCTCATTAAAGGTTCTCGGCTGCGGGCATTAGGGTTGTCGAGTCAAGCGGTGTGGGTCACGGAGCCAGCAAGCGAATCAGCAAGTAGCACGCCGGCACACCCAAAACTATCGATGCGACCATTGCCGTCATCTGGAGGCTACGCCGCCGGAAAAAGGCGGAATTACGAATAACTGGGACGAAGCCAATCGGCGCTATCTCGAAGAGGGCGCGCAGGTCGCGCGTCCCACGAACCGTCGTATCGAGAGCAGACGCGCCAAGCGCGGCCATCAATGCGAGCAGCGTCGCACCAATCAGCGCGATGACGGCAATGCCAGCGCGGGGCGGCTTAGAGGGCGTCTTGGGTAGCGAGGGGGCGCCGACCATTGTGAATTGGTCCACTGTTCCGTTCGCGATCGCCGCCGCGTTAACCTCGGCATTCATGCGCTTCTCAATGAGCTGATCATATTGTTGCCGCGCGGTGCCGGCATCGCGATTGAGCGTTTCGTACGCACGTTCGACCTCGGGCGTCGAGGCGATCCGCCCCTGGAGTCCAGTGAGTTTAACTCGCAGCTCCTGCCCGCGCTTTTCCAGAGCGCTGATCTGGGTATCTGTACCGTTGAGCTGCGTTTCTAGCTGTACGACAACGGGAGTACGGGCCGCGCCATCCGAGTCGGGGCTCGTCTTCTCGCCGGAAGCGATGCGCGCTTCGAGTGAGGCAATCTGGCGCTCTATGCGCTTCACATCGGGGTGATCTTCACTGTAGCGCTGGCGGGTCTCAGCCAGGATGGAGCGCTGCGCGGCCAGCTGAGCTTGCAAAGAGGAGCCAACCGCCACTGAATCGCCTCGGCGCAGACTATCGATTTGCCGCCGCATGGCCACCATGTCCGGATGGTTCTCGTCGTAGATTGTGGCCTTTTTCTGATATTCCTGTTCGAGATCACGCAAGGTGTCGCCGTTGGCCCCCGCGGCCCGAGCCTGCTGCAGCTGTTGCAGAATGAAGACACGGTTCTGCTGCAGGGTGCGCATATCGCGGTCGATGCCGTCGAGCTCGGCCTCAGTGGTGTTCTTCACATTGAGATTGGCCTGAGCCTCATCCGGCAAGCGATCAAAGTTCTCTTGTTTAAATTTCGCGAGGCGAGCTTCGCTTTCGGTGATTTTCGCGCGCTCCAGATCGGCCTCGGCGGCATAGAATTTCGCCTCGTTGTCGGCCTTGGTAATCGCGCCACGCCGGCTCTCAGCGATGAAAGCGTTTGCGAGCCAGGCCCCTACCTGCTGGGCGCGTTGCGGATCGTGGTTGTCGTACTCAACTGTAAATCCGGTATTGAGATTGCGCTCTAGGCCAGACTGCGGATCAAGAATCTTTTGCGTAACCATCAGGACAGTTACGTCTCCTTGAAGTTTCCGCAGAGCTGCCGAGGTGTCGCCGGTGAGCTGCGGATAGGGTTTTAAAGTCTCCAGAGCCGCCCGCAACTGTGGCGAGTTCAGAACCGACCCTGTAAGGCCGGAGACAAACCGATCGGCGTAATTATCGGCCCGTGCCTGGTCGGCCGGTTCTGCCTTGAGCTGAAACGTTGCTGTGGACGCATAAATATCGGGCAGGGCGAGCGCAAGGACCATCGATCCCAGCACGATCGGCAGCCAGATCGCTAGCATCAAGCCCCGACGTCGCCTTAGCGAGTGCAAATAATCTGAAAATTCAACGACTTTTTCTGCTTCCATCCCCAACTCCGTGCGCCAACGGTAGCGTGCGCAGCTCAGGTGTCACTTCCCGCAGGAGTCAACCAGACTCCGACAGCATCCCCGCCAGCCTGTTTTTTACCACATGCCATTCCCCACGACCGTGAGCGCGCTCACCAATCGAGCGCGAAACGTGTCGCCAGCGCCTCGCCCCGGTCGCGGTGACCGCTGGGCGGTGCACTATATTCATCCCGGATGAGGCGGTCGTACAGCGTGACACATTTAGGTTCAGTAGCCCACGGTAATAGCCGGACCATCGGCTAGGCGATTGGGCTCGTAAACGAAGGAAATGTGAACCGCGTTCGACAACGCCGAGGGCCCTACATATTTGGCCGCCGTCACGTCGTACGCGCCGACCAGCGAGCATTGCCGCAGGATGCGCCATTCGAATCCACCCGTGCCGAAGACGTAATGCTCCGTGGCGATGACGTCTCTGAACGGATCTTGGACTATTCCGCGAACCCCGACGAAAGCGGCAAACCTCTCGGTCACTCGGTGGGATAAACGCAAGCGCAGCTGCGTCTGTTTGACCGCATACCCTTGTGCGGTGGGAGCCACATTGCGCGTCAGATCGGCAAATAACTCGGTGACCTGATAGGTCCAATGAGTACCGACGCCACCCGACACGGTGGTCTGCGACGGCGGGTTCGGCAGCGTGGCGGAAACGGCCGAGAAGTCGGAGCGCTCAACGCCCACGCGCACATAATAGAGCTTATTCTGTGATAGATGGCCGTCCCATTGCGTCTCGAATCCGTAGGTATTGGTGTCGGACCCTAATTCGGGCCTGAAGGTCTCCCCAGCCACGCGCAGGGCGACCGACCCGGTCTGCGTGGCGTCCATTACGAGCCCGGCTGACCCGGTAGTATCCGTATAATTGGTGTACCCGCCTGCTATTTGGCGGTTGTACGTAGCATCTGTGAATGACGCGTTAAGCTCAAGCTTACGCCTGGGTGTTATTTGCAGTGAATAGGCTGGATCGATGTATTCCAGGTCCTGACGGGTCGCCGAAAGGACGCCGAGCGTCGTTCCGGGTTCGGGCTGGCCGAGCCCCGCACCGAGTACCGCTGTCGGCAGATAATTCCTGAGCAATGACTGCGATGACACATAGCCGTAGGAACTAAGCTCGTACCGTGGTCCGTGCTCCTCCCCGTACAAGTAGAGGAATTCGCCATTGGAGTCGAGGTCGGTATTGCCGTTGTAATAGGCACCAGTTACGGCTGGCGTTATTCGCCACTCGCTGCTCGGCTCGAGCCCGTGGATCTCCAGACGCGCATCGATATTTTCACCGAACGTTTTGACTTCATCGGCACTGATACCCGACAAGTTCGCGTTATCGTCGTAGCCCGCGCCAATTTCGACGCGCGGATTGTACTGCACCTCGTCCGCGCTCGCAGCGTGGAAGCCTAGGAGCCAAAGGCCAAGGGCAAAGCCCGGATATGCTGTCGCCCGGGCGGCCACTTTAATCGCTGACATGTTGTGATCCCAGGTTGCAATCACGGCACAACGACAACATCGCCGGCCTGCAGATCGATGTTCTGTTGCAGATCCCGGCCGTGCGCGACATCATTGTAACGAAACGGGAGCGCGGACTGCTGTCCCTCAGGCGTACGTCGCAAAACGATGATGTCCTTGAGGGAGGCAAACGCAGTCGTCCCTCCGGCCATACTGAGCGCCTGCATCACGTTGACACGTGGATTGACGATGAACTCCCCTGGCTTGGTCACTTGCCCTATGACATAGACCTTGTTTCCCTTGATCTCTTGGACCGACACGGTAACGACTGGGTCAGCGATGTACTTTTTGATCCGCGTTGTAAGCAGTGTCTGCAGTTCGACCACCCCCTTGCCGCGTGCATCGACTTGCCCGACTAAGGGGAATGTAAACGTCCCATCCGGCCTGACCAAAAACGCATTGCCGGTGAGATCAGGTTCCTTCCAAACAGCGATCGAGAGGATGTCGCCAGGCTTCACGGTATATATCGGCTCGTCGGCCCGCGCAGCCCCGAGCGGCGCCGTCAGGAGTAATGCAAGAATCACGAATTGCCTGAGCTTAGAATGCATTGGGCCTCCCGGTGCGCGGACAGTTTTCAGTTGAATCAAGTACCCCTGTTGGCCCGCGCCGCGTGCGCGCCAAGAAGTACCGCGGCTAGGGAGTATGACTAGGTTCTATACCGTTTCCGTGATCTAGGTAATGGTACTTGATGGTACTTGAGCTGACGGCAATTACGCCACTGGCTACCCCTAGACCGCCTTTTTCATGACTCAGATCCCCTATTTGCCCGCCGCGATACAGTAACATTGCTGCGCGCTAGGTGTCGCGTACAGGCTATAGCAGAAACGACGCAGCAGGGGAAAAGGAGTCATAACGCGGTGGACAATCACCCGAAGCTGTCGGTCATAGTGCCTTTCTTCAACGAAGAAGAAAGCATTAAGCCGCTTTATGTCGCGATCGTAAGCGCCGTTGAACCTCTGGACGTGTCGTTTGAAATGGTCTTTGTGGATGACGGTAGCAGCGACGATACCGTACGCATTGCGACCGAACTTGCTGCGGTTGATCCGAGGGTTCGCGTTGTGCAGTTCCGGCGTAACTATGGGCAGACTCCGGCAATGGCTGCCGGTATCGAGCACGCGACGGGGGAAATTCTAATCACGATGGACGGCGACCTGCAAAATGACCCGACTGATATCCGGCTATTCCTCGATAAGATCGCGGAAGGCTATGACATCGTGGTCGGCTGGCGCTTCAATCGCCAGGACAAACTCGTGTCAAGAAAGATCCCATCCAGAATAGCGAATCGTTTGATCGGAAAAGTGACGGGCGTTCCGATCAACGACAATGGCTGCTCGTTGAAGGCATACCGCGCATCTCTCATCAAGGAAATTCCCCTCTATTCGGAAATGCATCGCTTCATTCCGGCAATGGCATCGATTGCAGGTCCGCGAATTGCGGAGATCAAAGTCAAACATCACGCGCGGCAGTTCGGCAAGTCCAAATACGGACTGTCCCGAATCTATAAGGTGCTGCTCGATCTGCTGGTGATCAAAACCGTGGCTTCATTCACCTCGCGCCCGCTGATCTGGTTTGTCCTCCTCTCACTGCCGTTGGTAGCGGTCGGAACGGCCACGCTTGGGTGGAGCCTGTATGTCACGTTGGCGGAGCATCAGAACCTTCCCTTGCCTGTCGCCGGCACCGGCCTCATCTTTCTAAGTTCGGCCCTGATCCTTGTGAGCGGAGGCGCCTTTGGCGAGCTCGTTTACAAGACAAGCGACATGCGCGAGCATCATTTCGCACGCCTCACCGCGCGGCTCGAAGGTCGGCACGCGAGCGACGCTCAAGGTTAACGGCTATGCTGCAGAATGATTCGTCAGTCGAACTCTCCGTCATCATTCCGGTCGGCGATCGGCATTCCGACGCGCGAGCATTATTTGCCGACTATGTGGAAGGCCTCGACAAGCTCACGATGCGTCATGAAGTGATATTCGTGCTCGATGGTCCTCAGGCGGACTTTGCAGCCGGCTTGCAGCTGCTGCTGCGCGAGTACGACAACATGACGATCGTCACGCTCACGCGCTCATTCGGTGAAGCAACCGCCCTGATGGCCGGCTTCGAGCACGCAGCAGGCGAGCTGGTATTGACACTTCCAGCGTATTTCCAGATCCGCGGCTCCGAGATTCCAAAGCTGGTGAACGCTCTACAATCAGCCGATGTGGCGGTTGCGCGCCGCTGGCCACGCGCCGGCGGGCCTCTCGAACAACTGCGCCGCGACGCATTCCACGGGCTCATTGCCTGGATCACTGGACTCAGATTTCGGGATCTTGGATGTGGCGCGCGCGCCATGCGCCGCCGTGTCCTCGAAGAGATTTCGCTCTACGGCGACCAGCACCGCTTCCTCGCGTTACTGGCGGATAAGCAGGGATTTGGCGTCAAGGAGATGGACGTCACCCAGTCGCCGCTCGATCGATTCACCGGACACTACCGGACGCGCGAATATGCACATCGCGTGCTGGACATATTCACAGTATTTTTCCTGGTCCGCTTCACCAAGAAGCCACTACGTTTTTTCGGCATGGTAGGCGCCACAACATTCGGCATCGGTGCAATTCTATTAATCTACTTGGTTATCGATCGCCTGGTGTTCAGCCAAGGCCTCGCCGACCGGCCGGCCCTGCTGCTGTCGTCACTGCTCGTCGTACTCGGACTGCAGCTATTCGCGCTGGGCTTGCTCGGCGAACTGATCATTTTCACTCACGCAAAGAGCATTAAGGATTACCAGGTCAAAGAAGTAATTCAGTTCAACCACGCACAACTCGCTAGCAACCCGGAGAACGAAGCCGTCACGCTTTAGAGGTGCCGCGCACTTCAGGTGGAATGCCTGACGGCTTGCAAAAAGGTTGAGGACGTCGTCAGATCCTCGGCCGTAGCACTCCGAAACCGTGCCGCTAGTCCGGCTCTCGTGATGCTGGGTTGCGCTCGTCCGCACTCGTGGCAGACGATGCGAAATCCCTCACGCTCAAGAATTTGAAGGTGAGTTGATTCGGGCTCGCGGTTGATCGACCAGGCGTCGCGCCCGCGAATCAGTTTCCATTTCCAATCCGAATGTGCCCAGTGTCCGTCCCAATCGTCGGCCCATCCGTGACTGGAGAAGTCGATCTCATGGGATAGGAATCCATTCGGTGCGAGCCACAGGCGCATGCCGCGATACGCCTGCTCAAGCTCGTCAATGTGTTCGAGCGTTGCTTGCGAGAAAATCATGTCGATTGTTCCCGGCTGAATCACGTGGCTGTCGAGCCATGGTGCACGATATTGGGCCATCGAAGCGGGCGCGGCTGTATCGGTCAGGGAGCGGTGTATTCGGGCAATGCGGTCCGATTGAAGGCAGGCCGCGATTCGTTCGTGCCCTAAAACCGCGCTGGGAAAGCGATAGTCACCCAGCTTCGGGTATATTCCGGGAAATTCGTTGTCGCCCGGAATATCCGCCCGCGCGCTGAAGAGCGCCACGAGCTCATCGAGCACTCCTAAGATTACGCTCGACATTCGCATGGGGCACGACATCCAGCGCGACGTATTGCTCGGCACCGGATAGCAACGCTGCGATCCCCGTGCCGAGGGAGTCGCCCGGCCCGAGTTCCGCAACCACCCGCGGGCAAGTCTGCAATCCGTTGTTGGCAGCGTGCGCCAAGTGCCGCAACCAAACGGAGTAGCAATACCTTCCGGAATTGGTGCCCCCAGTGCCAAACGAACGGTTTTGTATGCGGCGCTTGACGGCGGGTATTGCAGAAATTCCGGGTACAAATGTGGCAGCATTGAAAATAAGTCGACGCATCCGGACCATGCGAGGCACCTTGAATTGGGATCTATCGATTGCCGCCGCAACGTATCACAACGGCACGCAAGTAGCTCCTGCCCGCGGTGCGCCGACGGACCGTGACGAAGCCCTTTGCGGCGTAGAGCGAACTTGATTTAACTTACTTATTCTAGCGAAGTGCGCCGATTAGGTCGCGGTGGCGCTGTGGAAGATCCAGTAACATCGCGACGTGTCGTACATCGCCTGCGGGCGTCAGCAAACGCAACATGGCCAACCGATCCGGAGTCAGCGCCCAGTGACCAATCCACTAATGACCGCCATTCCAGTTGTCAGATCCAGACGACATTTGCGTTGATGTCCGCGAAGCCAGGCATTCTGTTCCTCGTCAGTTCGCTGGTGGCCGGCGGGGCCGAGCGTCACGCCATTTCCCTACTCAATAACCTCGATCTCTCGCGGTTTCGACTCTCGCTGGGGTACCTGAAACCTCCGGAAACCCTGCTACCCGATTTGGATTGCACGAGACTAGAGCGCGTAATTTCACTCAATGTGCAGCACAAACTTGACATGGGGGTCGTGCGCACGCTGGCCGACTACATCGACCGCCATGATATCGGCGTCGTCGTCAGCACCAACGCCTACCCTACCCTGTATGCCGCACTGGCCTCGCGGCGCGTTGCACGCCGGCCACGCGCAATGGAGGTATTCCATTCCACGACTCTGCCTAACATCACCGAGCAATTGCAAATGGGCCTGTACCGATTTATCTTCAGGCGCCAGGACTTGCTCGTATATGTAAGTCAACTGCAGCAGAATTATTGGCGCGCAAAGGGGCTGCGGGCCAAGCGCGAAATTGTCATCCACAACGGCATCGATCCTCAACACTTTTTCGACCGTTATACCGACGGCGAAAAGATGGCGATTCGCGCAAGATTTGGATTCCTTCCCAGCGACTATGTGATAGGCATCTGCGCTGCGTTGCGCCCGGAGAAGGCACACGGTGATTTCCTGGAGGCGCTATCGCGCCTCAGACGATCGGGCATTGACGCAAAGGGCCTCATCATCGGTGATGGTCCTGAGCGATCCTCGGTCGACACACGGATTCATGAGCTGGGATTGCAGGAAAGAGTCGTCGCTGCAGGCTTTCAGGCCGATGTGCGCCCTTTCGTAGCGGCATGCGATGTGATGACGCTCACGTCCCATTCGGTGGAAACTTTCTCGCTCGCGGCCCTAGAGTCCATGTCTCTGTGCAAGCCAATGGTGATGACAAACATCGGCGGCGCGGAAGAGCAGGTTATACACGGAGTAAACGGCCTTCTGTTCTCACCCGGAGATGTCGATGCTCTGATCGAACATCTCACATCATTGGCGACTGCGGATGCTCGCGCGCGCATGGGATCTGCCGCGGGCTCGATGGTTCGCGAGAAGTTCACATTGACGAAAATGGTGACTGCGTACGCCGCCGAGTTGCTCACTCTCGCTGCATCGAGTCTCAACTGAATTCTTCCCATCGCTGCGCCCGAAAAATGACGCCCCGAATTTACTTCGCCAGCTTCGAGAAGATTCCGGGAACTGGCCCTGAATCCGAAGAACGCGACGTAGGCCGCGAACCAGTAGAGAAGCTGCTGTTCGCGAAATATTCGCCCGCAGCGGAATTCGGGTTTCGGAGTTTGTTCGGTAGCGCCTGTGGGAAGCAGGACGGCAAATTATTGGATGCGGACGATATCTCTAAAGGGCGTGTAACAAGTGAGAGCATTTCCGTGGCGCCAAGTGTACTCGCGCTGGCTCAAGCTTTGCGCCGCGCAACAATTGACGTGTACTATCTTAGCGCTACGGCGCGCGCTTGGGGCTGACGCAACACTCATGAACGATTCGACTCAAGACGTCCAGGACAGCTTGCGGCGGTTGCGCGTCTGCTTCGTTGGACTCGGAAATCTGCCGGCGCTCGCGCCCGAGTACGCGCGCTTGGGATCTGGTGGGGCGGAGCTTCAGCAGACGCTGGTGGCGAAAGCGCTTGCTAAGCGCGGCCTTGAGGTATCAATGGTGGTCGCCGATCACGGGCAGCCTGATCAAGCGTCCTGGAGCGGAATCAAAACGTTCAAAGCCTACGCTCCGAATGCCGGCATTCCCGTAATTCGATTCATCCATCCGCGCTGGACGGCCCTCTGGGCTGCGCTAACGGAGGCAGACGCCGACATCTACTACGTCAGCTGCGCCGGGGTACTCGTATGGCAGGTCGCATTGTTCGCCCGAATATTCCGGCGCAAGACCGTGTTTCGCGTCGCGAGCGACTCAGACTGCGACCCGCGCAAGCTGCTCGTTGCGTTATGGCGGGATAGAAAGTTGTATCGTTACGGTCTGCGTGCTTTCGACATCGTGCTCGCCCAAACTCAGCGCCAGCGAGACTTGCTCATTCGCAACTTCGATAGGGACAGTCGGATCGTCGCCCCAATGGCGGAGCCAGCCGGCCGGCGGCTCGCGTTCCACGAGCGAACTATCGATGTACTGTGGGTCGCCAATTTAAGACCGCTTAAGCGCCCTGAATTGCTACTTGCTCTCGCGGAGCGTTTGCCCGCCATGAATTTTCACATTGTCGGTGGCTGTTACGGTGCGCAGGACTACTTTGAAGAGGTAAAGCACAAAGCGGCGGCACTTCCTAATGTCCGACTCCACGGAGCAGTCCCCTATGCGGACGTCGCAGGACTCGTAGAGCGTGCACGCTTGCTCGTCAATACATCCGAGACCGAAGGGTTTCCGAACACATATCTGCAGGCTTGGAGTCACGGGGCGCCGGTTGTGACGTTTATCGACCCCGATGAAGTCATCTCCCGCGAGGGCCTGGGACGAGCGGTCCGGGACTTTGGGCAGATGCTGTCCGCGGTTCACGAGCTTCTGACGAATGCAGATCTGTGGTCGGCCATGAGTCGCCGATGCGCGGAGTATGTCGCCGCCTGCCACGGGAATACGGCGCTCGACCCATATGTCGATGCGCTGCTGTCGCTCCGGACGGCGGCAGATATTCGTTGACACCATGAAAACCCCAGTTCCAACAGCCGAGTATCTGTTTTTCTCCGAAGAAACCTTCGAGCCGCAGCAACTGGAGGAGCTCGAGAAGGCGTTCTTTTGGAACATAATCGCGAGGAACGGAACATTCAAGGCGACCAATCATCGCCGCTTGGACGATCTTAATGAATTCGTCGCCATGCATCTGCCGGCGGACCGGCCCCTCAAGATCATGGACGTTGCCGTCTCGTCAGGAATCAGCACGGGCGAATGGACCCGCTTTCTCCAGAACTCCGGTATTCAGCATCAAATGGTCGCCGGCGACCTACTCGTGCACGCGTGGTTAGTATCCGTCGGAAGTCACCTGCACGTGCTTGTTGACAAGACGGGCTATCAGCTTCAATTCGACATCGGCGGCAATGCCATTCGTACGCCGCTTCGCAAGCGTGACTGGCTGCGCTATGGCGTATTAATCCTTGCACTCAAGCTAGTCATGCTGCGGGCCGCGCCCGCCCTCCGTCGGACTTTGCCGGGACAGGTTTGGGATCTGCCGCTCAAGCGCTTCGGCGTCAGGTATAGACCCTTGCAACTGGTGAGCCGCTCCTTGCGGGAATTCGAGCAAATCTTAGTAGTCGAGGACGACATCCTCAATAATCGGAATTATGGAAATTCCTTCCATGTGATCAGAGCGGCCAATATTCTCAATCGGGCGTACTTCGATGAGTGCAAACTCACCGCTATGATCCGCAACTTGCGATCTAGACTGGTGCCAGGCGGACTGCTGATCATATGCAAGACGACGGAGGACGACTCTGTGAATCATGCCACCCTATTCAAACTTCAGATCGATGGTAAATTAGCGATCGTCGCCAAGCTAAACGGCGGATCGGAGGTCGAAGAGTTAGGACTCGATCAGCACTTATGACGCAATATCAATATGCTGAACTCATGTACGCGCCAAAAGGTGTTCAGGACGAAATCAAAGGGCTATTAATAGTGCATCGGGCCGAAAATATAGTATGGCGCCGGCACAGTCGCTTCGTAAGCGCTGGCAGGAAGCGTCGCCGCGCACCGCAGACAGAACGACGCCCGCTAGGACGAGACACACCACGCGTACATAGACAGCGAGCCACGTCCTAGCGGGACGGCCACCATTCGACCGGCCGGACTCACATTCTAAAGGGTCACAATGGCGGCTCAGCGATAGCCACGCACCTGAAGTGAACGCTTCGCACGGCGCTGTACTAGAACTGTGGTCGCCAAAGGCGGGGCCACTCGCGCCCGTGCAGTACGTGCCGAACTCTTGGCGTCCGCAGATACGATTACCGCCAAACGCATCGTCATCCCGATGTACGCCCAGATATACAACCACGGCTTGAACAATAGAGCGAAGAACACGGCAACTGATACAAAAGAGATGCCAAAGATAAAGGCTATGAGATAAGCCCTGAGTTCGGACGGAGCGACCTCGGCGGCGGCACGCGCAGTGAGCAGGGTTCCTCTAATTATCAGCAGATAACTTAACACTCCGACCACTCCGAGCTCGAACCACAGCAACAGATAATAGTTGTGCGTGACGTAGAAAAATCCCATGACTGAGTACGCATCCCACCCGAATCCTGTGAGTAGCGTGATCGGATGATCCATCATCCGACTCATTCCCTGCAGCCAGATCGAAGTCCGATCGCCGCTCCGCGTCGCCGGATCCTGCAGCATCTCGATGACCCGATCAGTGAAAATGCTGCCAAACTTCATATTGACAAGCAACAGCACGGGAATGCCGACCGCGACTAGCGCGATTAGCAGGGGCATTGTTCGAGCGAAGGAAATGAGCCGGCGGCACGCGTACCAAGCGAGAATACCACCGACAGTCATTCCGACGAAGGCGCCCCGCGATCCGGTCATCAACATCATCGTTGCTGAGACTATTCCCGCACCAGCCCAAAATAGCCGCATGACACCGCGACTCGATACTGTCACCGCCACATAAGCCGGAAGTAGGCAGATCACTAGAGCGGCCGTCTCATTTGCGTGACCAAAGGCTCCGAACGCCCGGCCGGCTTCCACCCCGTCCGTCCCCACCATTGTCACGCCAATCTGGAACAGTCCGACAATGTCTCCGATTGCAATCGCATTGGCGCACGTAAGTCCGATCAAAAGTGCCTTGGTGGCGAATTTGACATCGGCAACTGACTGAAGACCGTATAGACATAGGGCAAACACGACAAAATAATCGATGAGCTGCGCCTTTAGGTCGATGCCCGTAAGGACGAGTTTGTAGCCCTTGTAATGAATCACGAAGCCCACGGTCAGCCAAGTTAGCACGGCATATCCGACGAGCACTCCCATCCAGACGAGAATGCGGGGAATTTCCAATTTCACACCGCCGCTGAACGCCAATCGAGCCGCCAACATCAGGCCCGAGAGATAGATCATCGCGTTTTTTACGGACATGCCCGGCGCCAGACTCTGACTCCAGCCGAACACGTCTCCAGCCATGAGCAGGATAAAGAGAAGCGCCAGTACGTAGCGCATGGTCTACTCCACAGACAACCCGTGAATCGCGAGTCAAGTTCCGATGCCGCGCCCTGTCAGTACATCTACGCCAATGGCGGCCGGCGAGCGTCATAATCACATTTTTCTGTGAATACAACCATGCCGGCGGTCACGCTCAGCGTACGGGCGCCAGGCGGCACCGTGGCCGCCGCGACATCCCGTAGTTAAAGGCCCCCGTTCCTGCCAGGTATTCGCTCGCCTACCGGGCCAGAGTTAAGTCCTTGGGCGCCATAGGCACGGAAACCGGCTGCAGGCGTAACAGAATGATTCCATCTCGGTCCTGCAGTGTGACCGTATTCATGGTTTGGCCGTTATTGGTAGTCGGTACCTGAGAACCCTTAATTCGCTTGTAGTTCGTTTCCAGGGTGACCGTCTGCGGCCCGTTTCCCTTGGGGTTAACCAGAGCGATGCCATTACTGTAATCCCGTCGGTATACACCGTTCTGCCACGCAGAGGTTGGCGGGGCGGTGATAGCGGTGCCGAGCAACGCGTTGTACTCGTCAAACCAGGGAATGTCGTTGTACGCCGATGATGAGTTAAACGTGAAATAGCCGTTATCCATCAAGCAGGATGCAAAGCCGTAGCGAAAGGTCTGGTAGTCGGTAGCACTTCCGATCATTGCGAACATGGCCAAATTTGGCGGTGCCAACGCTCCCATGGCTTTGCGGTACTCGCTTATCATTTCCTTCCAACCGCCCCAGTTCTCCGGCGACCAGCTATAGCCAATCAAACCTTCGATCACGCCACCATTCAACTGGCCTTGGTAGTCGGTTAGATTTGCGTTGGACAGGCCCCACCCAGCGATATTCCCAATCAAATTCGCCTTGGGCATAAGCCCCCGCAAGCTGCTGAAGTATGCGTCGTATCCGAGATGCACCCAGTGTTGAACCGAGGGATTCGTCGGAGCGTCGGCAACGCCGTCGAGGTTCCAATCTCCCGTCGCCCGTGGTACCACAAACACGTTATCAATGAACGCGCTATTCAAAGCAGGGTTTGGGGCCACCATGTTAGTGACGTACCAAGCGGCGAACCAGTCCATATATCGGTGCCCACTCCCGTCTGGAGCGGGAAACAATGTAGTGTTAATCTGGTAAAAAGGCCCACCGCCGCCCGTCCAAAAATTGGCAACAGGTGCACCGGATCTAAAGGAAGAATACAGCCACCACTTTTGCGCATTGAGCTTTTGAACCACGGTTGCATAGGCTTGATTGTTCGAGGCCGAATCGATCTGCGAATACACCGCCAGCTGGATGCTGGGATTGAGTGTCTTGATGGCAGTCAGTGCCTGCTGAAACGTCATAGTGTGAGTTGTTTCCCAGCCCGGCCAATAACTAAACAGTGCGATATTTGCCTTCGCGATCTGTGCCTGCAGGGCCGCGTTGTCGTAGTTTGTCGGTGAGCCAAATAGCATTGCGCCGAGGCGCGGAAAGGGCGGCGGATCCGTTGCGTAAGCAACCGAAGAGCACAACAGTCCACCGAGCAGCGATCCTAGGATTTGATTCAAGCGCATTTTCGGATTTCCCCATTTTAGAATCGGTCGACTGTGGCCGACACGGTCCACTGATACGTTACACTGTGTCATCATACGATTCATGTAAATCACGCGATGGCATCGCGACAAACAATTGCTTCTAGAATCCGATCACGTCGGTCAGCGAGGTAATCGTCACGCAGCTCTTGCCGTGGCACTCCGTTACCGGCTGATGTAAACCATTCACGGAAGCCTTACACCAACATACATATGATTCCAACGATGAGTCACCCTGTCGCATGTGCAAACAGGGCCTTGCGCCGAGCCTGCGTCTCGCGCGAGCCTCAGCCACGGTGGTATGCTGATGAGCTCGATGGCCTCGGGATTGGCTGGTGAATAATTTTGTAAAATTAAACGAGGCTTGGGTCAGGGTGATGCGCTGCCCCGCGTGTCATGCACCAGTGGAATCGCTCGATCGCGCGTTGCGCTGCACTCAGGGGACGTGCATGACGGTATTTCCGATTGTCAACGAATGCCCAGTTGTGCTCAACGAGCACTCGAGTGTCTTTCGGAACGAGGATTTCATTGCGCAGCAGAATCTGTTCTTCGACTTGCATCCGTCAGGACTCCGGAATTTTCTCAAGCGGCAACTACCCCGGATAGACCGAAATCTCAAAGCAGATGCAAACTTATTACGCCTTGCCAAGATGCTTGCGGACCGCGTCGAGCCGCCTAAAGTCCTAGTACTGGGCGGAAGCATTCTTGGCGACGGGATGAACATTATCGCATCGGCTCCACGTATCGAACTACTCGAGACAGACGTTTCATTTGGACCGCGTACGCGCCTCATTTGCGATGCGCACGACATACCGTTTGTAGATTTGACGTTCGACGCCGTAATCCTCCAAGCAGTGCTCGAACACGTCGCCGACCCCCAGCGTTGCGTTGAGGAGTGCTATCGCGTTCTCAAGCCCGACGGGCTAATTTATGCGGAGACACCCTTCATGCAGCAGGTACACGGCGGGCGTTACGACTTCACGCGTTTCACATTACTCGGCCACCGCCGACTTTTCAGGAGATTCGACGAAATCGACGCCGGGGCGGTCGGCGGACCCGGGATGGCGCTTGCGTGGTCATATAAATATTTTCTAGGGAGCTTCACCTCTTCGCGCCGCACGCGCCAGCTGACGACAGCCTTCGCGGCGTACACAAGCTTTATTTTGAAATATTTCGACCGCTATCTAATCGACCGACCGGGGGCTCTTGATGCGGCGCTGGGATTTTTTTTCCTTGGCTGTAAATCCAATACTGTATTGAGCGACCGAGATCTGGTCGCCCAGTACAAAGGGCTGTTGCAGTAGACCGGCCGCGCCTTTTCAACGTCTGTCGACCAGCGCTACCGCAAGCGAGCTACGCGCGGACTGCGCCGCTTTAGCATCGCGTAAATTTGTACCTTTGATGATCGTAATCAAAGGTAGGAACTTGGACATCGCAACGCCGCAAAGGTGCGAAATATTCCTCGTTCGATCGGCGAATTTTACATAATTCGAACCAATCAACTCACAGCGCATCCGTACGACGCGTGGCCTTTTACGAACATATTGGACGAACCGGTGCTTTGCGTTCCACTGCAGGCCAAAGCACGGCAGCGCGTACTGAGCACTTACCGCCCACCGAACGCCGCAAGCGCAAGCGAAGCGCGCATACGGCGGGCAAGCGTAATGGCCTCCTCCACGCCACTCGCCATAAGCAGCACTGCGAACAACGCCAGGTAAAGCAGCGACCCAAAAATGACCCCTGCCATGCCGCCGCGCCCTCGCCATGTCACGGCGACCACCGGGAGGGCCGCCACAACCGCACACAGCGCAACTTGCGCCGTCCGCATCCATGGCAGAAGCCTGCGCAGCGTGACACCGTAAAGTCTCCCGACGGCCCATGCACGATAAGCGTCTTCCACAAAGCTGGCGACGACCAGCGCTAAAGTTGCGCCGACCAAACCGGCGGCCGGCACAAGGAAAATCAGGGCGACGCCGCTCACGATCGCTGCGACGAGATTACTTGTGACCAATGGTCGCGTCTTGTTGATCGCCCGCAGGGGCGGCGAAAAATCGAAACACGCCGCCACGATCACTAGCGTAAAGATCTGCATCACCGGCACTGCGGCTCGGTAACTCAAACCGAACACTTTAAACACGAGGGGCTCGGCAAACCAAGCGAGCAGTACCACGGCCGGGAACATCAGTACGCAGTTAACCACCGTTGTGCGCCGCCAGAGCTGTAACGGCGCCTCGGCGGAATGGGTGCCGCGGCGCACTAATTCCGGTAGCATTGCCGTCGATATTGAATTGCGCACTGCTAGGATCACGGGCTCGCCATACGTCCCGATTGTCATTTGCGCAAGTGCGGCGGCGCCCAGCCATTTGACAACTACGATGTTGCCAAGGTTGCGACTGATCATATACAGCAGCGCCGCGAGGCCCACGGGTACGCAGAACCGCAATTGGTCTTGACGGATGTTCTCGATCGGGGGCTCCTGGGCGGCCCGGTCCATCACGGCCCAAGCACCTGCGAATGCTATACAGCGCACCCCTTCGAGTGCGATCAGCGACCAGATGATCGTCGCGACGTCGTTCGTCAGCACTGCGACGCCGACCACGACGAGCATGCGCACTATGAGCCGGGAGGCCGTATAGATGAATACGCGCGCAGTCCGGTGAGTTGCAAGCCAGAAGGATTCCCAAAAGTCGACATTAACAAACAGCAGAACGTACAGTGCCACCGGCAATCGGTATCGCCCCACCAGCGCACCGCCCATCAAGGCATCGAGAAAATAGAAGCCCGCGATGATGCAAGTGCTGACGACGGCGGTCAGAATCGCTGTCTCCCGTACGACGCGCCAGCTGCTGGCGGGATGTGCGGGAATGAAGTACAGCAGGCTATCGGAAATCGAAAAAGACGCGATCGACTGCAACAGTGATGCGTACAACAGAAATTCCCGATATTGCCCAAAATCGCCCACGGACAGCACGCGGACCAAAATTACCGGGCTGATGATCATCAGCCCATAGTTCGCCATGCGTGATAGCGACAGGATGACGGCCTGACGTGCAAATCCCACCATGGTTAGAGTGCCCTAGTCGCGCCGATTAGCAGGAGCCGCCGCACCGTTCGGAGCTTCCACTTTCCAGACCTGGGTTAACCCGTCCCGGCCGATAAAGACTGGCACGAAGATCGGGTTCTCGAGTGCCTCATATATGCCGTCACTGCGCATCAGCCGAAGGTCATTGTCCCTGAATTCTCCTGTGCCGATGATGTAGATGGCTCCCCGATCGCGCCGCTCGACGAGTGCCATCAGCGCCGCGCCTGTCCCGAGCAGCGGTGCGTTTGTATAAATGTCGCGCAATACACCGCCCTGCATATGCACGAATTGCGCCGCATTGTTCATTCCCCGCAGCCAGTAGTCGATCCGTCCCAAATAGTACGTTTGCTGCAGCGCGTCCTCAGCGACGATCACATCGTCTGGGCGGGGATGGATCGATTGAATGAACGCAGCCGCACCTTTGTGGTCTGGATGAATTGAGTAACCTCCGCTCACGGCGCGCGCGAGGCTAACGGGATTGACGATGAGGATGGTTGCAACCGCGATGAGCAGCGCCCGAACCCCCGGAACCGCCTTTGAGCTGGGTCGTCGCACGATTACCGCGGTGAACTCCTGGCTCGCGGCGAGTGCGCATATCAATACCGGCAGCAGTGCGAATTCCGTGTATCTGGGCTCGACGTCCCAGCCGAAGAATCCCAGACTGAACAGCGGCAGCCAGCCAGCTAGGACAAAGAAGAGCCAATAGTCGGGGATGCGCTCTCGCTGCGCGAGTCGCCACAGCGCCCGCACCAGGGCGAGGCACACAATGAGCCAAGCGGCCGGCGAGTCCACAGCGGCTCGCAGCAACGACCAAATACTGGGTAGACCCACCATCATGCCGAGGGTCCTGCGAACCGACTCACCCGTCGCGTGATGCAAGAAACCGAATTGACTTATGGCAAGCCCGAGACTCACGGCGAGTAACAAGGCTATACGCGGCAACGCCTTTGCGCCGTTTCGGTAGGCGAGAATTGCGCCGCCGAGAATTAACCCGAGGCCTAAGTGATAGAAGAGCGCGGTCTCACAGATAAGACCAACGAATAGCATAGCAGCCACTGCAATCGCAGGTGCGCGAGCGTTTATGCTGCGTGCAATATATACCGCGAGCAGCGCGGCCGCGACCAGGCCGCCGATGAACAGCAGTGCATTTTGCTGCAGCAGCGAGAGCGACGTGATATGCGTCTCGGTTGCCGCGAGGTTCGTATTACCGGTTTTCAGGGTCGGCGGATAGAAGCGTTCTATCCATCGGGACGTGACTGCGAAACCGACGACGACGACGATGAAACCAATTCCGCCGCGCCACAATTTGCGCGCGTCGGCCTTGAGCAAACCCGGATACAGCAATACAAAGCTTCCGAATATGGCCAAGACGTGAAATTGAATGCCAATAAGCATGACGATCACGGCGGCGAGGAGCCAGATTGTTCGATTGCTTCGCTCCCATTCAAAGACGAGAGCTGTATATCCGGCAAGGCAGGTCACCAAGAATATATACATCCGCGCTTCCTGCGAATCTGCGATCAGTCTTGGAAGAAATGCCGCGACGGCCACAAACGCCATGTTCCACGCGGGCGAGAGGAATCGCCTCCCTAAAATGTAGGCGATCCCAATGAGAGCGATGCCGCAGACTACAGAGGGAAAGCGGAATGCCCACTCAGATTCTCCAAAAGCGCGCACCGAGGCCGCCATCAGGTACAACTGCCCGATGGCACGCGGGTAAAACATGCCGCTAGGCATCAGTGGTGCACCGAGTTTCACAAGGTGTATCGTCGGCAGCGCCATAGTTTTTTCGTCGCCTTCCAGGCCCCACGAGCCCAGGCCCCAGAACCTGATGACCGCGCCTATGCCCAGAATAGCCAGCAGTGCGAGCTTCTCGATGGAACTGGATCGTTCGGAGCCCCGGCGGATCTCGAAGAGACCGGCAAAAATCTGCAACGCCCGGTTCATAGAAGCAACAATCCCTTTCAACATTCGTTGCACTCGATCATTGCGTCGAGTCTCTCCAGGCGCTCCGGAAGGCAACTGCCAACGTCGTGAACATATTCCGAGCGGCAGTCAAGCGGATCGCCCGACTCGCCTTCAGACATAAGTGACGTACGCCTAATCATTGGGCAGCTGCCGCAGCGGCCATCATTCGAGTGCCGACGCATACGCCTCGAGGAGCCGCGGAACTTGGTGGTGCCACGCAAGGTCGGATTCCACGCGCGCCCTACCCGCCTTTCCCATGCTCTCGCGCAGTCTGGCGTCGTCAAGCAATTCACAAAGTTTATCGCCGAAGTCCCGCGTATCATTTCGCCGCGCGTATAGCGACGCGCTGGCTGCCGAAAACCGACCTTCCGTAAGGTCGAACTGCACGATCGGCTTACCGAGCGCCATATACTCGATGATCTTGTTCATCGTCGATTTGTCGTTCATTTCGTTGGCGCGGTCCGGATTGACACACACATCGGCCGTACTCAGAATTTCCCAAAGCTCGCGATCCGGGACTCGACCGAAAAACTCGACTGTGTCATCGATTTGCATCCGGCGGCTCTGATCCTTGAGCGCGGGAAGCTCGGTGCCAGCGCCGATAATCGCGAACTGCACGTCGTTCCGAGCACGTTCGCGGCGGATGTAGGCGATGGATTCGAGCAGTAGGTCCAGGCCCTCCTGCTTGCCGATTACGCCGACGTAGCCCACCAGATAGCGCTTGCCGCGGCGCATCACCGGATTGGGCGGCACGACTTGGATTCGCGACAGATCCGGGCCACTGCGGACCACGAAGACTTTCGATGGCGACATACCACCGCGCTCGATCGCAATTTGTCGATACGACTCATTGGTAGCAATGCTCACGTCGGCCGAACGAAAGGTCCATCGCTCGAGCCGCCGCAACAGGCGATACCAGACATCACGACGATCGAACTTCGCCTCGTAGAGCTCAGGGTTGATGTCGTGATGATCAAAGATGAATCTTTTGCCAAAGAGCTTAAAGACGCGTGCAATAAGAAATATAGTGTCCGGTGGGTTGCAGCCCTGAAGAACGTCGAAGCCGCGTGTCACAGCAATTCGGAGCGTGAGCCACAGCTCCATCAAGAGCGAGAGACTGTATTCGAGACCGTACCCGAGCGCTGATTCGGCTTCGACAATGAGCGGATGGCGGTATATGTGGACGCCCTCGAGGCACTCGTAACTGGCATCATACCCACGTCCCTTCGGGCAGATGATGCACACCTGATATCCGTTCGCGTGCAGCGCCAGCGCCTCCTGCCAAACTCGGCGATCGAACGGGCACGGCAGATTTTCGACTATGATCAGAACCCGATTACCACGCGATGCCATTGTAGCTCTTCAGTGCGCTTTGCGTTGCGGGATTCGAGAAATCACCGGTTCCCACGAGGTCAATTATCACTTTTCCTGACCCGTTTCGAGCGATCACGCTAGCAAATTCCTTCTCCGCGGTAGCGATCACTACGACGTCCGACGCCACAAATAGTTCGGTTGGATCATCCACGAGTAGACGTCCTATGTGAGGGATATGGTTGAGAATGTAGTCGCGATTCGCACCCACGAGACTTGCGAGCTTAACGTTGCGGTCGTAGATCAGTAGTTCGAATCCCTTGCCGATCAACTGCTCGGCGAGAGTGACGATTGGACTTTCTCGGAGGTCGTCGGTCCCCTCTTTGAAGCTCAGCCCAAGAAGACCGATGCGCCGGTGACCGGTCGCGCGAATCAGTGTGAGCGCCTGATCCACCTGCAACTCATTACTCGCCAGGATAGATGACAGTACTGGCGTATCGACATCGAGGAGCTTCCCCTGATACGTCAACGCGCGTACATCTTTCGGCAGGCAGGAGCCGCCAAAGGCAAACCCGGGACGCAAATATGTCGGGGAGATATTGAGTTTTGTGTCCATGCAAAATAGGCGCATTAGCGCTCGACTGTCGACGTTCATGGCCTTCGACAGGCGTCCCATTTCGTTGGCAAACGTAACCTTGAGCGCATGCCAAGAATTATCGACATACTTCACCATCTCGGCGGTGCGCAGATCGGTCACGATCATTGGCGCCTTGAGGTGCGCGTAAATCGCGCGCACGGCTGCGGCCGTGCGCTCCTCGTTGGCTCCGATTACGGTTTTCGGCGGATGGTCGTAATCGTAAATAGCGGTGCCTTCGCGAAGAAATTCCGGATTGATGCAGACTCCGAAATGCTCGCCGGCCCGTTTGCCTGAAGCCTGCTCTAGGGTCGGGATAACGACCGACTCCATTGAGCCCGGCAGGAGAGTCGACCGGATCGCCACGATTTTGAACTTGTCAACTCCCGCCAGCGCCTCGCCGATCTGCTGGCAAATGCGGCGTACATAGCGCAGGTCGAGACTGCCGTTGGCGGCGCCAGGAGTGCCCACGCAAATTAACATGACATCGCAGTGAGAGACACCACCCGCGTGGTCGGCACCAGCCCTAAGACGGCCGGCGACTACAGTCGACTGAATCAGGCCGTCCAATCCGGGCTCCACAATTGGACTCCTCGCCTGATTAACGAGATCAGTCTTCACGGGATTCGGATCGATTCCAAGCACTTCGTGCCCGTCTCTGGCCAAGCACGCCGCGGAAACAACGCCGACGTAGCCGAGTCCGAATATGGCAATCTTCATGTGACGGTTATCCCTGATGGAATGGACTTCAATCCATACCGGCGTTTTATATCAATCTTGTCAGCTGCCGACCGTTATGTAGCTCACGGCCCGACGAGTCTCCCCTCCTCCCCGAATGGGAAGTGCGCTCTTGCCTAAGGCTGCATAAGATGCTCTCATTTTGCAATCGCCCCATCATAATTCGACACAGCTCAGATGCGGAAACGGCTCGCACGGTGAGCACCCACAAGATGACTTCGCACCTTCCACATATACTGCTCCTGGGTCCGGCGCGAGCTGCGGTCAGTGGGGTATCGACGCACCTTAATCAGCTGATCGACTCAAACCTCAATGCGTCGTTTTGTCTGAGTCAATTTCAGATCGGCAGCGAGGGTCGCGCGGAAGGCCGGTTCGGGACCTTGCAGCGTGTGCTCACTAGTCCTTTCGAGTTCGCCGCCCGCCTCATCCGCGAGCGTCCCACGATCGTGCACATTAACACCTCCTTTGAGCTAAAGAGCTACTGGCGTGACGTCGCCTATCTTTCCGTCGCTAAGATTCTGCGCCGCAAGGTCGTCTACCAAGTACACGGAGGCGCACTGCCGCAAGAATTTTTCGCAAAAAGCCGTGTGCTGACCGCGTGTTTGCGTCAAGTATTATCGCACCCGGATGTCATTGTGCTCCTCTCCAGCCGTGAGATGGCCGCATATAACGCATTCGTACCCGATCAGCGCCTCAAACTGATTGCGAACGCGATTGACGTGCATGCCCCAGCTGTCAGCGCCGCGCGCTATGCCGAGAACCGGCCACTTGAGGTTATCTATGTTGGGCGACTCGCCGCTGACAAGGGCGTATTCGAAACTGTAGAGGCTGCGCGTCTCCTCCGCGATCGCGGCATTGACATCCGTTTCAAATTCGCCGGGACCGGACCCGCCGAGCTACCACTCCGCGCTGCGATCGACGCGGCCTGCCTCGGCGGAATGGTTACGCTGCTGGGAGCCGTATTTGGTGCGGCCAAGCAGGAGCTTTGGGAGCAAGCACACGTGTTCGCATTTCCAACCTATCACCGAGAGGGACTGCCATACGCACTGCTCGAGAGCATGGCAGCTGGCGCGGTGCCGGTCGTCTCGCCCGTCGGAGCAATTCCGGATGTACTGCAGCACGACGTGCATGGCCTGTTTGTGCCACCGCGTGATCCCTCGGCACTCGCCGAAGCGCTCGAACGCCTCGATCTAGACCGCGGCCTCTTGTTGCGACTAGCGGTCGCAGGGCGCAAGCGCATTGAGGAGCAATACTCGATCGGCCGTCTTGCGAGTGAATTTCGCCAGCTTTACGAGAGTCTCGCCTGAATACGCGCGCATGAATCTAAAGTGGCGAATCAATCGTCTGCGGGCGATGAGCGCCGCCGAAATATCGGGTCGGACCGCGCAGATGCTGCGTTCGCGGCTCGAGCAGTGCGGAATTGGCCTCGCCCGTGCGGCCGCTCCTCGCCGCGCGCACGGCAGAGCGTGGTTGGCTGTTCTCCCGACGGCATTCCACGTTTCCACCTACACCGAGCGAGCCGATCGGATCCTCGACGGGGGCTTTCGCGTCTTCGCATTGGATAACGCGCCGCTCGGCTTTCCACCCGAGTGGAATCGCGACCCCAAAACGGGCACGCGCGCCCCATTGTCTTTCGGCAAACTGCTCGACTACCGGGATGAGATTCTTGTTGGGGATGTAAAGTATCTCTGGGAGCCCAATCGCCATGCGGAACTCGTAACACTTTCTCAGGCTTGGCATCTTTCGCGCGATCCGCGCTACGCGCACGCCTGCGGTGCCCTAATTGATTCGTGGCTCACCGCATGTCCCTACCCGGAGGGGATTAACTGGACAAGCAGTCTGGAGCTTGCACTGCGACTAGTAAACTGGTCATTTGCCTGGCACATGCTCGGTGGCGATGCTGCAATCATATTTGAGGGGGAAACTGGAGAAGCGCTGCGACGGCGCTGGCTCGCTTCAGTGCACCAGCATTGCCATTTCATTGCCGGCTATCTGTCGCGAAATTCCTCCGCCAATAATCATCTGCTCGGAGAACTGCTCGGACTGTTCGTCGCTACGTCGACGTGGCCAATGTGGCGTGAGTCCAGACGGTGGCACGATCAGGCGCGTAATGAGTTCCAAAAAGAAGCGCTCGTGCAAAATGCCGCGGATGGCGTGAATCGGGAACAGGCGATCTGGTACCAGCAGGAAGTTGCGGACATGATGTTGGTCGCTGGACTTTATGCCCGCAGCAACCGCTGCGACTTTGGCACCGAGTACTGGAATCGTTGGGCCGCGATGCTCGAGTTCATTGCTAGCATCATGGACCTTGCCGGCAATGTGCCAAGATTCGGAGATGCCGACGACGCGGTTATCGCTCGTCTTGATCCCACGCGCGATTTCGACGCCTTCCGTTCGCTGCTCGCCAGCGGAGCAGTTGTCATCAAGGATCCGCCTTTGCGCGCACACTTCAAGGCGCGGGCCCTGGTGCTCGACGACAAGAGCCGGTGGTTGCTGGGCGATGGCGCAGCGAACGAGTTTTCCGCCATCGCGACACCGGCGCGCACGCTTACAGTTCCGCGCCGCGCTTTTCCGCAGGGCGGCTACTTCATCCTCGGCAGCGATCTTGAGAATACTCGCGAAGTGCGCATCGTCGCAGATGCAGGACCGCTCGGATATCTCGCCATCGCCGCCCATGGCCATGCCGACGCGCTCGCATTCACGCTGTCGGTCGACGGCAAGGAAATACTAATTGATTCAGGTACTTATAGTTATCACGCGGACGAGCGTTGGCGCAGCTATTTCCGTGGCACGCGCGCGCACAACACGGTCACGGTCGACGGTCAGGATCAGTCCGTCGCGGGGGGCAGGTTCTTGTGGACAAAACACGCAGTAATCAAATCCAGAGTATTCGACACTAGCACGGATATTGACCGTCTGAGAGCAGAGCACACTGGCTATCACCGGCTCACCGATCCTGTCACGCACAGTCGCGAGCTTTCCTATTCGAAGGTCGCGCATGTTCTGCGCGTACGGGATCGTCTCTCCTGCAAGTCTCGGCATCAAGTAGAAGTCAACTGGCACTTCTCGCCTGCGTGTGCCGTGGTCCTTCTCGAGGATCGGCTACGGGCAACTCGCGAGGACGTAACGGTAGAATTGAGCTGGGGGGACGGATTGACCGCGCGCTTGGCACGCGGGGAGGAATCGCCAATCCGCGGCTGGATCTCGAAGCGCCTCGACGTGAAGGAACCGTGCAGCAATCTCGTTTTGCAGCGAGTAATCGACGGAACTTGGGAGTCAACCTGTGAGCTGCGCGTTGTGTCGGCGCATGGATGATCGGGTAACGAGTCTCGGAAGAACCGGGGTCGATTATGCAAAGCAGACGACGCGGGACCGAGATACTGCATAGTAGATGAGATACTCTCAACGACTACTTCGGTCCATGCGACCCGACACCCCGGACTAAGTGCATGTGCGGTATTGCTGGTTATGTAACAACCCGGCCGGTCGCGGCTCTAACGGAGGGGCTTCGCGCGATGTCGGATGCAGTCGTGCACCGCGGGCCGGATGATGAAGGCTTTTTTGAGGCTACCGCGGCCGGCGGCTCCATAAGGATAGGACTCGCACATCGTCGTCTGTCGATCATCGATCTGTCGACCGGTCATCAGCCGATGACAAACGAAGATGAAACGGTGCAGATCGTCTTTAACGGCGAGATCTACAATTTTGAAGAATTGCGCGACAGCCTGCTGGAGCGCGGCCATGTGTTTCGCACTCGGTCAGATACCGAGACCATTGTGCACGCCTATGAAGAATGGGGCGAACAGTGCGTCACAAGATTTCGCGGCATGTTCGCCTTTGCGCTGTGGGATGTCCGAACGAGCCGGCTCTTCATAGCCAGGGATCGCTTCGGCAAGAAGCCACTATTTCTATACGAGAAGAATGGCTTCCTGTTATTCGCCTCGGAGATTAAGGCGATTTTGGCGTTTCCCGGAGTCGATGCACGGGTCAATGAGAGCGTCCTGTGGGATTATTTCTATTATCGGTATGTCCCGGCGCCGCACACGCTCTTTGCAGGTATTCGTAAGCTGATGCCAGGTTCATTCCTGGTCTGGCACGATGGTAGATACTCGGAGTCGCGCTATTATCAGCCACCGGATGCCGCTGCACAGCACGCTGCCGCGGTACCTGATGACGTCGTCGGTGCGTTCCTGCAGGAGCTCGACACGGCCGTGCGAATTCGGATGATCTCAGACGTACCATTCGGCGCATTTCTATCGGGAGGCATCGATTCCTCCGCGGTCGTGGCACTCATGGCCCGACATTCGAACCTTCCGGTCAAGACGTTTTCCGTAGGATTCACTGAATCGACTTACAGCGAACTGGCCCACGCGAAAACCATCGCTGAACTATTCAAAACCGACCACCACGAGCTTGCCGTCTCCGAAGATCACCTGATGGAACATCTACCGGCTCTGGTGCGATTTCGCGATGCTCCGGTTGCCGAACCGTCGGACATTCCGATCTACCTTTTGGCCAAGGAAGCGCGCAGGACCGTGAAAATGGTGCTCACCGGGGAGGGGTCGGATGAAATCCTCGGCGGATACCCCAAGCACGTTTATGAGCGTCACGTGCGCCAGTACCAGCACATCCCGCAGCTTTTGCGCGAAGGGCTAATCGAGCCAGCAGCTGGATCGCTGCCGTATTCGTTCCGGCGCATCAAGACTGCCGTGGCGACTCTCGGGGTAGAGGACGACGTACTGCGCCTTCCGCGCTGGTTCGGGCCGCTATCGGTTGCGGAGAGTCACAAGCTTCTTACTTTTCGCCCAGATGTTCGTGATCAAGCGGGCGCCATCCAGTTTCAAACTGCCCGGGGTAACTCGCCGTTGCGCAAGATCCTATACTTTGATCAAACCAGCTGGCTCCCAGATAATCTTCTCGAACGCGGAGACAGAATGACCATGGCGGCTTCGCTCGAAGCCCGCATGCCGTTCATGGACCACGAACTCGCAGCGTTCGTTTCGGCGCTTCCGGACCGGTGGCGGATTCGCGGCGTAACGACCAAGCGTGTTTTGCGTGAGGCCATGAAGCGCCTGCTGCCGAGACAGATTTTGGAGCGTCCGAAAGTCGGCTTCCGCGTACCGGTCAATCAATGGTTTCGCACCTCGATGCGCGAATACTTGCTGGACCATTTGACCGCCCCAAATTCACGCACGCGCCACTACTACAAGCCCGAACGCCTGCGAGGTATTCTGGATGAGCACATCAATGGGCGCCAGAATCACGAAAAGCTTCTCTGGTGCATGCTGAGTCTGGAACTCTGGCAGCGCGCATTCCAAGGTGCCAGCTGACGACGTCGCCATACTCGCACTGTACGTCCTTTACCTGATGAAGCGTGCCAAAGCGTCAATATCAGCGCGTTTCGGATCGATTTCACCACCGTCTTGACGCAGTACAAAAAAACACCCTCGTTGCGCCGAGTCGGGGCCTGGTGAGCTACTGCGCTGAGACTCGACCTCGGAAATAATGACTATTGTGCTGTGACCAAGCCGAGAATGCCTTCTCGCCCGAGTTGCGCGCGACATCGATAACCTACCCGAGTGCGAGCCGTTCCGAGCGCCTTTGACCAGATAATGACCGCCATGGCGAGTTCTTACGAAGATTCCCAACTCGACTTGGATCGATCGAAGCGCAAGTACACAAGACGAACCGCCAGCATTCACTCGCTCGCGCGAGCGGATCTGCCCCGCGAAGCCCCGTCATTTATACTTAGAGCGTAATGACAGGTAGCATTTTTTGAATAATCATCGTAACTGATTGTTTTGTATTGCGTCCCCAACCGGATTCGAACCGGTGTTACCGCCGTGAAAGGGCGATGTCCTGGGCCTCTAGACGATGGGGACCCGGAAGCCTAAGTTCGGGGCCACGCGACCCGCCATTCTCTAACATGCCATGAAGACGACTCCCCAAGCCATGCCCCGCACAGCGGGTCGCGAAGGTACGAAACGTATCATCTGGTGTCAACCGCGCAGCCTCTGTTGTGACATCGGCCAGGGCCTTAGGCATGTTGCCATCTTTGCTTCGGGCACGCCTCGGATAGTGTGCGTCCTCGCATTCGGTCTTGGCGCCGATGGAATGAAACCGTGGGCGACGCCAGCAGCGGTCTCGAGTCCACCGCCTGTCAATCAGACCCAGGACGGGCTCTGCCGATGCAAACCCGATGGCCACTCGACGATCGAGTTTTGTTGACGTTTATCACGTCTGGGATACAAGCAACCGTCGATGCCGTCGGTAACCTGCACCAAGCGAGAACTTCGCTTTCTGTGAGACTGCTAGGTCGCCAATTGGGACCCAGATCGGTTATTCGCCCGAAGCGACGACAACGATCAGCTAAAGCTCAACGCTTCGAGAGTTAGCGCTAATGCGCGTTGCGGCCGCGGGCAACGATGGACAGGGTCTTAACCAAGATTTTAAGGTCGAGCAGCACTGACCAGTTGCGCAGGTACTCGAGGTCATACTGCACTCGCGCTTCCATTTGCTCAATGGTCGTTGTCTCGCCACGTAGACCGTGTACCTGTGCAAGCCCCGTGATTCCAGGCGGTACCTTATGGCGGACCATGTAACCCTTGATTAACTTACGGTACAGCTCGTTGTGGGCCACGGCGTGCGGCCGAGGACCGACGAGGCTCATTCGTCCCTGCAGGACATTGATGAGCTGGGGCAGTTCATCGAGCGAGGTCCGTCGCAGCCATCGCCCGATGGGAGTCACGCGCGCGTCATCGCGTGTCGCCTGGCGTATTGGACCGTTATCCTCCGTCACAGTCATCGTGCGAAACTTGTAGATGATGATTTCGCAGCCGTCGAGTCCGTACCGACGCTGCTTGAAAATGACTGGGCCCTTCGATGTAAGTCTGACCAATAAAGCGGTCAGGATCATTACGGGCGACGCCAGAATCAGGGTGGCCGTCGCCACAACCATGTCGGTGAGACGCTTGCCCACACCACGATAGCCATGAAAAGGCGTTTCGCATAACGCGATAAGTGGGACGCCCAAAAGCTCACTGGTGCCTCCCTGGATCGAGTCGAAGGCGAAAATGGTCGGCACATAGTAAATCGAGACCGTGGTATCGCGCAGTTCCTCGAGTAGCAGCTTGACCCGCTCAATATGGCTGACAGGAAGCGCAACAAAAATCACGTCGATCGCATGAGCCTTAACGTGCGGCACGATATCTTTGAACCCGCCGCGCAGCTCCATACCGGGAGTCGGGCTTAGCCGAGTGGGAGCTCGGTCATCAAAGAAGCCGGACACGCTCAGTCCCGCCGACGAGTTATTCATCAGACGCCGCGCCAACGCCAAACTAATGTCGTTATAGCCAACAAATACTGAGCGCCGCGCATTCGCGGGGTCAGATAACACCCGTCGCAACGCCTCGTGCATCACAAGGTTTGCGAATATAAGGATGACGGGTGTAACCACGGCCCAAGTCAAAAGCGCGCGGCGCGAATAGATGGTAGAACTCTTCGTCGCGTAGCCGATTGCCAGGAGCACGAATAGTAGGATGAGCCAGCGTAATGCAATGCGACCGGCGAGTCGCAAACGCCCATGAATGAGTTGAGGAGTTAAGCTGCGCTCCGGTTGCAGCAGCACTGCGCCCAGCACGATTACGAGCGCCGTTAGCAGCAAGTAATTGTCTTGATCGGAGGCTGGAGCGCCGAACAGCCTCACCAGGAAGTACAGACACCCACCGGCCAGTAACGGCGGCAGGACGGCCTGAGCGAGGGTCAAGAGACCTATCGCCACGCTGTGCTTAAATACAACGGTTCTACTCACAAAACCCGATATCGCATAGTTGGTTTGCGGATACGTTCCCTAATTAAATCTCATCTTCCGTATCATCAGCAAGTTTCGCGCCAAGCTTAAAAACCGTTGCCCTTCAACGCATTGACTCACTGTGCGCGGCGTCTCGCTAGGTGTTCCGTAAAAATAACCGACAATCCGCGCGATCACACCCTATACGGGGACCTCCTTGTCGGCAACCTCGAACTTTCTCTGGGGCATATGTCCTGTCGCTGCATGGTTCTAGTGGGGCACTTCCGCGTCCGCGACGCGAAGAATACGTGATGTGAGCCCGGTGGTTGACCCGCACGCAACTCACGGGCTTGCGCTTTCTGCGTCTTGTGCAAGCGACAATAATCAGTGCCGCCCGGAAATAAGTGTGCGGTGGTTCCGCTCGCCGCCCGTGCCGAGTAGACTACCTGAAAACAGCTGGATTATTCATAGCGGGGATGTCGGATGGCGTGGAACGGGCTAAGATCGGCGCTGGGTGGCATCCTTCGCAGCAAGAAGGCCCCGCCGCGGGGTAACGCGGTTACAAACACCCACTATCACATCACGAACCCATATCACGCGGTGTCGATCGTACCCGGTGTGGCCCATTGCGATGCCGCGCGCGAACTGCGTCTACGGCGCTTCCTCTCGAAGGAGGCTCCGCCGCTGCCGCTCGCCGCCTGTACGCTCGGGGGTAAGTGCCGCTGCAGCTACAAGCATTATGACGACCGCCGCATGAAGGCGCGTCGCGCTGCGGATAGGATCGGGCAACCTCCGCCATTCTCGGGCGCCGAGCGGCGTGGAAAGGGCGGGCGCAGACAAACCGACGCCTAGCTGCGACCAGCGCTTGGCAATGCGTGATCGGACTTTCCCGCGCGGCACGGCCGCCGCCTTGATAGCACACCTCGTGTAAGCGACGCTGTGCGGCAGCCGAACCTCATTTGCCGTGAGCTCGGAGATTCGCGATTGGGAATGCTCGCGAGCCCCACTCAGCGTCGAGTGGCGCTTGCCGGGCCCGCAGACGGCCTTCCACACATCACACATCACACATTCCGCTTATGTCCGGGCTCCTGGGCCAGATCCTACGGCGCGACCGGCGTAGTCAGAAGCTGGATTGTGACCAAGGACGCACTCACTGCTTCTACGGAGGCAGGACGGTCTCGCCCTCCCGCTCTGCGGACCTTTTGAAGGAATCGCGCGCTCGAATCGGGAGTTGCGCCTGGCTAGCAACAGCCACTAACGACCCATTCAAGCCGTGTGCGCTGTCAAGCTGACGATTGGCGCACGCGTGGTTTCGCCTCGGATGCGTAGTCCGCACCGCTGCGCACCTCACCCTGCGCGGCGGCGGAGCCGGAGAAGCCTAGCAGGCGTTCCAGTTCCTCTCTCGGCAGCGGCCGGCTGTGCAGGTAACCCTGAGATTCGTCGCATCCCGTGCGGATGAGAAAATCCAGTTGCGCTTGAGTTTCGACGCCCTCGGCGACGGTTGTCATGTCAAACGCGTGCGCCAGGTCGATGATGGTTGTGACCAGCGTGCAGCACTTGCGATCGGCCGGCAGGCGGCTGGTAAACATCCGGTCGATTTTGAGTGTGTCGATCGGCAGCTCGGAGAGACGCCCCAGCGATGAAAACCCCGTCCCGAAATCGTCGATCGCGACGCGTACGCCCGCAGCGCGCATGAGTCTCAAGGCATGCACGCACGATGAGGAGTCGCCGAACAGTGCCCCCTCGGTGATTTCGATATCCACTCCCCAGACGGGATCGCCGATCAGGTCGCCGATGCCCTCGAGAATCTCGCGGGCAAAGTTACGGCGGCGCAGCTCGGGCGGGGACACATTGACGGCGACTCGGATGGGCGAGCTGCCGAGGCTGCGCCAAAGGCGACAGTCTGCAGCCGCCTGCCGCAGAACCCACGCGCCGACTGCTGCCATGAGGCCTGCGGACTCCAGGATGGGCAGAAACGTCGTGGGCGCCATCAGCCCATGTTCCGCATCGTTCCAGCGCAGCAGAGCCTCAACGCTTGCGATCTTGCCCGTGCGCAAGGTGACCTTCGGCTGGTAATGCAGCACGAACTCATTGTTCTCAAGCGCGGAGCGCAAGCGGTGCTCCATGCCTACGCGCCGCGCGAGCTCAGAGTTCATCTCGATGCGGTGATACAGATACTGCTCGCCCGAAGTTTTCGCCTCTTTCAGCGCGGCTTCCGCGTTCTGCACCAACTCATTCGGTTCCTTGCCGTTATCTGGATAGCAGGCAACGCCGCATTTGACGGTCACCATAATTTCGCGCCCGTCGACGCTGAACGGTCGGTCAAACACTCGCACGACCTCATGATGCAGAGTCGGAAACTCATCTTCCGACGGCCCCGCCACGGCGTTGACGATGACGAACGTTCCGCCGCCCAGATGCGCGAGTTGTTCGGTATCCGGATACTGTCCCTTCAGTCGTTCGGACACGCACTGCAGTAGCCGATCGCCCGTGTGCCGGCCGAAGGAATCGTTGATAACGCTTAAGTGATCGATGTCGAACACCGTCACCGCAAGCCGCGGCAAGCTCTTAGCGCCACGCGTCAGGAGACGACTTAAGCGCTCGCAAAATAGCGCTCGCTTCGCAAGACCTGTCAGCGGCTCGAAATATGAAAGAAACCTGGCCGCGTCCTGCTTTTCCAGATACTGCAGCGCAAAGGACAGATTGGAGGCTACCTCCTCGAGCAGCAGCAGTTCATCCTGGCTCATGAGACCGCGTGCATTCACGCCGAAGAGGAAGGAGCCCACAGGGGTGCCGTCTACCTTCAGCGGTAGACAGGCGAGCGAGTGCACGCCAGCCGCAATGAGTTCATCGCGCCCGTCGATGGGCAGCGGAGACCTCGCGACATCGTCACAAAGCGTCGTCTGTCCCGCGCGGATGACTCGGCCCATGACGCTTTCGTCCTGCGCCTCGCTGTCCGCGACCGGAAATTCGCGCGACGGATCGGTAAGGTAGTCGGGCCCTGCCCAACCCACCGGGCGCGCGAGCCGCGTCAGCGGGTTGATGAGAGCAACGATCGCGATCGTGTAGCCGCCGACCTTGTGCGCCAAGCGGCACGTCTCGTTCAAGAGCTCGTCGCGATCATGAATGCGCACGAGCGCCGTGTTGATTGCCGATAGCATCTGCAACACGCCGGTCAAGCGCGTCTCCTTCTGTTCGGCGAGCTGATTCTGCTCGCGCCGCTGCGCATCTTTTAGCGCGCGCTTTACCGCGGGCGCTAGTCGCATCGGGTTGCTCTTCAACACATAGTCGATCGCACCGCATTTCAATGCTTCAATCGCGAGTTCCTCGCCGACCATGCCGGTAAGAAAAATGAACGGCACATGCGGCGCTTCATCAATCGCAACGGCCAAAGCAGCCATGCCGTCAAATCTTGGCAGACTGAAATCCGAAAGAATGAGATCGGGCAGTTCGGCCCGCAGGGCCGTGCGCATTGCCGCTTCGCTCTCGGCGCAGCGATAGCTGCAGTTGTATCCCGCCTCGCGCAAACCAGATATTGCAAGCTTGGCGTCCGCTTCGGAATCCTCAATAACGAGCAGGCGCAGTTCGCTGCTGTCGGAACTCTGAATACGCGTGGTCATGGGAGTCTCAGCCCCGTGCTGGGCCTAATACAGAAGCCAGCTGGGCATCAACGAAGTACGAGTTCGCAAGGCCGCACAGCGCGTTCGGGCAGTCGGCGTCTGGTAGGCCCATTTCTGGGTCGGCGTACCATGGGCTTCATCCTTGAGCTCTTCAGGAGTGATCAGCGGTCTTACGCATCGACGCACAACAGGCCCGTCGACGCCACGTCGCTCCAAGAGCGCTAGGACTCAAGCAGCCAAACGCAGCCACCTATTAAGACCTAGAACATGGTAAATCCAGAGGCTGCACGTCACAGATCCGTGCTCGATCCCGAATGCCATGTTGCATTGCAACATAATGCATCGGAGCAGCGGGTTTTGCTGAAAGGAACGTTACGCCACTGAATAGCCGCCGTGCGATTTCCGAGGGCGATTAAATGACCGCATTCCTGTGTTGCAGGACTTGGCGTAAGAGCGTTGCCGGTAGCGGGTGGCTTCAGGTGCGACCGCCACAGCGCCTCCAGGGCCTCGATGGTTTTGGCTGGAACAGCGTGCCGTGGTTGGTGGGATCGCTTTCATTGGGCACGTGAGCCCAGCTCGACGTCATACTCGCAAAGCAACTCGGACTCACAGACCGCAGTAGCCTATTACCCAAGCCACCTCAGGTTTACTTTCAGCGTAAATCGTTACGTTGAAGCCCGCCGGGCTCCTTGAATGAGTCAGAAACAAAGCCGTGGCCACACCGGTGTCGGCCGACCCGCATCCGTGTATGCGAATGCACGAGCGGGAATCCCTACTCCGTAGGCAGAGCGTACGCGCAGACGTCCCCGGTCGTGCACCCGGCGTTAGTAATGTAGAGAGTGCCGTTAGCCACGATTGGCGGAGGATGCAGGGTGCTCGCGCCCCCCGGGCTGCTCCATAACAGCATGCCGGTCGCGGCGGAGTAGGCCGCGGTTTCTGGGTTATTCGATCCCTGTTGGTCATCGTACAACACGCCATTTGCGATCGTCACCGACGACTGGCTCGCAAGGTTCGCTGCCCAGAGTTGCCGGCCGGTGCCCGCATGCAGCGCATATACGAACGTGTCGCTTCCAGTCGCGTAAACGATTCCATTGGCAAGCGACATCGGATTCGACGAGCTATTGCCCGGCATACTCCATATCGTTGCTCCTGTTGTGGCATTCAAGGCAACGAATTCGCCGAGCGACCCGCCATTAACATAGAGCACGTTATTGCCGCCCAGCGTGAGCCCGATAGTGGCGTCACCTAAATTGGCGGTCCATGCCGGGCTTCCGTCACTCTGATTGGCGGCGCAAACGCCTGAGAAACTGTTGCCGCTGCAGCTGAAATAGACCATTCCGTTGCCGATCACAGGCGTCGCACTGCCCATCGAATTATTGGAACCGGTGTAATATTGCCAGAGCACCTCACCAGAGTTTGCGTCCACGGCGGTCAGGGATTCGAAAGGGTCCGAACTACCGCTCGAGTAACCGAAATAGACGGTCCCGTCGGAATAAACGGGCGGAGCTTCGACGCTCGCGTTGGGCAAGCAATTGCAGCTGGCGGAGTAGCTCCACTTTAAATGGCCGTGGGCTTTGCTATAGGCACATATAGCCCCATAGGCGGCTCCCATGGTTGGGGTGATGGTGCATCCCACGAACACCATGCCGCTGCCCGTCGCGATGGTGTTGCCGTTTGTGAAATTGGGATTGCCGGTCATGACATTCCAAAGCGTCGTGCCGTCTGTGGCATCGATGGCGACCAGGATTTGGGTGTTGCTTCCGGCGCCTGGGCCCTGACCTTGCGCGTAAATGACGCCTGCATCGAGCGCGAATGCCGTGATGCCGCCTGCGACAGACCCGCCCCACGGGAGTTGCTGCAATCCCGAGACGTTGCTCGGGGAGAGGGTTGTTTCGTGTGGGTTGTATGAGGTACGTGCCGCGCCAAAGTAGGTCTCAGTCCAATTCACCGGTGCGGCGAAGCCGGGCGGCGCAGAAAGGAGCGCCAGGGCAGCGAGTAACAGGCAGGTCCCAAGCTGCCGTAACCGTGTTGAATACGTCGTTGAAAACGCTCCCAATAAGCAACCGACTGAGACCTCGCTCATGGCTTCCTCCATCTAAAGAACCTCAGATTCACCCAGGAATGCAGATCAATCAGATCAATGCAGCGCAGCACATCGCCATGACCGGTCGAGAAAACGTCGATTCTGAAGTTAACTTAACTGGGGCCTCTTAGCTGTGCATCCGGACAACGGCTCTGCGCCTTATTTTGGCGACTAGTCTCTCGCGGAAGCAGCCTGCGCGCAGCGCGGCGCCATTCACAAGTATCTCGGGGTAAACTTACGGTAAAATTGGCTGATTGATGCCTTTACAGGGGCAATCCGTGGACTCTTCGAGCTCTGTAAATGGTTCGATGATTGTCCTGACGTCAGGACCGGAGGGCGCGCTGTCCCCGGCGGCGGTAAATGCGGAATTGGAGAAGGTTCTCGCCGCCGCTTGTCTGCGTGACTCACACCTATTGAAGCGCTTCCTGCGCTACGCAGTCGAGCACACGCTAGCGGGCGCCGGCGGGCAACTCAAAGAATACAGCTTGGGCGTGGACGTGTTCGGGCGGGACGCATCATACGATCCGCGGGTCGATCCGGTGGTCAGGATGGCGGCGCGGAGGCTGCGGCAGAAATTGCAGGAATATTACGCGCGCGACGGCTCGCGAGACCCCGTGCGCATCGAAATTCCCAAGGGCGGGTACTCGGCGGTTTTCCACGCTATTGCGCCTACGGTCGGGGGCCCCACCGATGCTGCAGCCGCCGCGGATATCCTTGTTCCTCAAGATAATGCACCGACCAACAGACTCAGGTGGAAGCTTCAATGGTCCGCATGGACCCTACTGAGCGTTCTCTTAGCATTAGGAATCGCCTACGGGATACGCGCTTGGCGCGCGCAGCAAGCACAAGTGGGCAGCGGAAAAATTATGCTGGCCGTCATGCCGTTCGCGAACCTAAGCGGCGATTCGCAGCAGGATTATTTTTCCGATGGAATCACCGAGGAGTTTATATCTCGGCTCTCCAGCATCGAACCGCGCCGCTTAGGAGTGATCGCGCGCACTTCTGTAATGAGCTACAAGAATACGAGCAAACATGTAGACGAGATCGGCCGTGAACTAGGCGTGCAATACATATTAGAAGGCAGCGTCCGCCGCGCGGGCTCGCGCGCGCGGATCACGGCTCAGCTCATCCAAACCAGTGACCAAACTCACCTTTGGTCGCAAAGCTATAACGGAGACAGCGGCGATCTATTGGACCTGGAGACTCGCATAGCGCAGGCTGCTGCGAATGAGGTGAGCGTGAGCCTGAATCACGCCGCCGCAACTCCACAATTGGCAGGTCCCTCGGCCGTGCGGACGAAATGGAGGGGCGCGGCCATCGATCCAGAGGCGCACGAGCTTTATTTGCAGGGTCGATACTTCTGGAACAAGCGATCCTATCCCGACATTCTGAAGAGCCTCGATTACTTTCAGAAGGCGGTCGTTAAAGACCCCAACTACGCTGTGGCCTATGTGGGGATTGCCGACGCTTACGAGATGCTTGCAGCCAACGACCAAGCGCCCGCCGACGAAGTGGTGCCCAAGGCGCGCGAGGCCGCGCAGCACGCTTTGCGGATCGACTCGGGCCTTGCCGAAGCTCATGCCGTCTTGGCGCACATCAAGTTCTTTTACGATTGGGATTTTCTCGCAGCGAATGCCGAATACCGGCGGGCGCTCGACCTGAATTCGGATTCGGCGGATGCGCATCATTTTTACGGTGTGATGCTTATGTGGGCCGGAAGGCTGCACGAGGCGGCTGAGCAGCTGCGCGAGGCGGAAGTTCTGGACCCACTGTCGTCCGCCAACGGAGCCGCGCTTGGCTTGGCTTATCTGTATTCAGGCAAAGGCGACCAGGCGATGCAGCAAGCTCGCAAGACCCTTGAGATTGCCCCCGACGATGCGGTTCCCCACGCCCTCTTGGGATTCTGCTACGAGCGAAAGGAGCTTTACCCGCAGGCAGTGGCGGAACTGCGCAGGGCCGTGGAG
>Ga0302326_10001836_pt1 | contig 52951 bp, 36 predicted proteins | sample Palsa_T0_3_FD_202264 | JGI IMG/M metagenome (GOLD analysis project Ga0302326, IMG submission 202264) | Peat permafrost microbial communities from Stordalen Mire near Abisko, Sweden - Palsa_T0_3 | ecosystem: Environmental > Terrestrial > Soil > Palsa > Peat permafrost | place: Sweden: Abisko...
ATCCCTACTACGCAGAGTTTGTTCCCCTGAAGAAAAACATTGAGATCCGGCCGCACGTACATCCCGGCTATGAGTTTCTGTACATCCTTGAGGGCGAACTCGAAATTCGCCATGCGGACAAGACGCATGTCCTCACTGCGGGAGACGGAGTGTACTTTGATGCCAGCACGCCTCACGGGTATCGCTGTGCAGGCAAGGCAGCAGCGCATGCCATCATCGTGACCATGCATCAACTGCAGTCGCCACAACCGGCCATGAATCTGCGCCCGCTGGGGGCCGCCATGGGGCCGAAGGCCGCCGTCGTGACCGCGCCCTCCGGCAGGCCGGCGTCGACCACAATTCCCACCCCAACCCGCACCAAGGAGACCCTCCAAGCCGAGCCTTAGGGTTACAGCATTTTCACTTCTGGTGTACGCGAGGCAACCGCTCCCGACCCCCGAATTTCCTGTTCGCAGCTCCAAAAAGAATCGCGTGTGCGGCTTTCACTATGGAAAGCCGCATGAGGTTCGTCGACCCCACTGAGCCTTACAGGAAATTCGGGTCGGGGCTTTTCCTCAAGAAAAGCCGCACTTCGCCGGATTTGACCATGCAGAGTAGAAGTGAAAATGCTTTAGGCCCGGCCCACGGGCAGAAAGAACTCTTCAATTTCCCGCCAGCCGGCAACCCGGCGAAAACCGGTGACCGCCGCATTATGGGGAGCCGAGAAGAGGATCCCCTGGCCTTTGAATCGTTGAAAGTGCCGGAAGGTGTCGTCAATCAGGTAGTCGGCGAGCAGGATGCTCTTGTCCCCGCAGAAAACGAAGTGGGTCGGCGGAATGAAGGGAAAGTGCCGTCGTAACCACCGGTATTTGGGACCGAATGAATTAGGGAACTCCATGGCAGCGGTGGCGATAAAGATCTCGTAGTGTTGGCTCAGCTTGGCCAGGACTTCCTGGCTGTCCTCGAGGACCGGCAGGTCCTCGAAAAAGTCTTCACTGCGAAGGTAAGCCTCCAATCGCTCGTGCCGGTCGGCGGAGACGATATCCCACAGCCACTTACCTTCCAACTGATCTTTGGTGATGGCCTCGCCGTGGTCACGGTTGTAGCGCGCAAGGTGTTCGCTCAGGGCATCTGCCAGCACCTCGTCCATGTCGACAGCAATTCGCTTCATTCCTAAATGTTAAGCCCCGCCCCTCGATTTTGTGGTTAAGCCGGATTTTTGGAGCAGCGCTCGTTTCTACGCACACGTGCACCCGGCTGGGATCGCAGCAGGCTCAACAGCCACGGAAAAAGTCGCTAAAGCGTCTGGGGGAGAGAAACTGCCGGTCGGAGTTGAGTCTCGGCGGAGTTTGTGCCCTAGCAGTACTCTGTAGAACTGGATGGGTGCCCCACGTTCGCCAAAGCGTACGTGGCCGAAAACGACGGGCGACCCGGATTTCCTGCACGTGGCGCCAAAACAGGTCCGCGTGTGCGGTCCCGGCTGGCCGGGACCGCATGAAGTTCGCCAACGCCAACAATCTCCACAGGAAATCCGGGGAAGCCCACCATAGCTTTTTAGGATATCGACCAGCAAATCCCCTTCGGGTCGACTTTTCCGCAGTCTGCAAGCCCCCGGCTAATCACGACGCCTGGGTAGTGACCTGAGCGGGATCGAAGTACAACAACCGTCCACAACTCTCGCAATTCAGCAGCGTGCCTTCCCGCACCTGATTCCAAAACTGTGGACGCAATTGCATTTGGCACGAGAGGCACCGCTGTCCTGCGGCGCGCGCCAGCGCGGTCTTGCGAGAGGAGGAAGCAATGCGGTCGTACCGCGCAAGCAGTGCCTCGTCGATGTTCTTGCGCAGACCGGTCCGTTCGTTCTGGATCGAAGCGAGTTCCTCCTGATAACTCAACGAGGCAATGCGAACTCGCTCTCTTTCCTCATCGAGCAGCTTAGCCTGTTGGGCGAGTGCCGTTCGCGCCTCGAAGCGCTGGCCCTCGAGCGACTCGCTCTTGATCATGCTGGTGAGTTCCTCGTCTTCAATGCGGCGAATCTCCGCTTCGACGAACCCGATCTCATGTTGTAAGGCATGGAATTGCTCGTTCGTCTTGACGCTGCTGGACTGGTCGCGGTACTTAATCAGTTTCTGCTGCTGATCCTTGCGATCGCTCTCCAGTCTTCTGCGCCGCGCCTCTTCCACCGGAACGGCCTTATCTGCCTGCTCCACCGCCAGCTTCAGCTGTTGAAGTTTTTCTTCGAGGGATTGCAATTGCCGGGGAACGGCAGCGATGGTTTCCAGCAGTTGGGCCGTCTTGATATCGACCTGCTGCAAACGAATAAGCGACTGCAGTTGAACATCCATGCGTTGGTCTGGAGTCTACAGCATTTTCACATCTGGTGCATCCAAAGCGACCACTCCCGATGTAGCTTTTCCTCAAGAAAAGCCCCACTTTGCTGAACTCGACCGTGCACAGTGGAGTTGAAAATGCTCTAGCACGCTCGCCCACCACCGTGCGATACACTTCAGGCTCAGAGATCCCCCAAGGTGGTCCGCCGGCCTCGAATTTGTCATCCCGGCCGGAGCGGAGGAACCCTGCTGGAGCCGTTCGTTGAGACAGATTCTATTCGCCTTGGTGCTTGCATTCTTCTGTCGCCTTTCCGCCTTGGCGGCCGACTCCAAGCCGGTTACGGTCGACCAGATCTACCCCCAGGAGCAAGCAACCCAGCCCCCCCGGGGCATGGCCTGGAGTCCCGACGGTACCCGGCTCAGTTATATCGCCGACAATGGAGATTTGCTCGCCATCGAAGGTGGAACCGGGAACACGCAAGTGCTGATCGACCACGACAAAATGAAGGCCTTGACTCCTCCCGCCACCTCGGAGCGTGACATTGACAATCGTGCCCGCTATAAGCAAGCCAGTTACAGCTGGGTACCCGACTCCAAACACCTGCTTTTCGATTCCAATGGCCAGCTGTGGTTCTTCGATCTGAAGACCAAGACCGGCCTCCAGATAGCTTCGACCGGCGTAGGCAGTGGAGATGATCCCAAGTTCTCTCCCGATGGGATCTACCTCTCGTACATTCGAGATCACAATCTCTACGTAAACAAATTGAAAGAAAACAATCCGCCATCGCGGCTAACCGACTCGCAGGCAGACTCCATGCTCGACGGCGAGGTGGACTGGGTCTATGAGGAAGAGCTCGACGTGCGCAGCAATTACTTCTGGTCGCCAGACTCGCGGCGGATAGCCTACCTGCAGATGAACGAGGTCCCTGTACTCGAATACCCAATCGAAGACTGGATCCCCACCCATCCGACAGTCGATCGCCAGCGTTATCCCCAGCCCGGCGATCCCAACCCCGTGGTCCGCGTAGGTGTGGTGGGCGCCAATGGCGGACGAACCAAGTGGATCAACCTGCCCATCGACAACGGAAGCGATTACATCCCACGCTTTGGATGGCTCAATGCCAAGACATTGTGGATTGAGACTTTGAAGCGCGATCACAAAACGATGACGCTGTATTTCGCTGATCTTTCCACCGACGGGTCAAAGCCGGTGTTGACCATAACGGACAAGAAGTTTCTGGACGGATCTTATGACTTGACATTCTTCGCTTCAAACTTCTTGCTTACCAGCTGGCGCGATGGCCACAATCATATTTACCTCTATAGCTTTGACCCAGCGAACCCCTTGGCTACCGAAGCCACGCTGGTCAAGCAACTGACCAGCGGCAATTATGAGGTGGGGGACATTGTGGGCGTGAACGAGCTGGCGCACACAGTTTACTATCTCTCCAACGAGAAGGACCCACGCCAGCAGCAGGTCTGGGTGATCGGCCTCGACGGGCAGAGAAAGCACCAGGTGAGCCGCTACGGAGAATGGCACGAACCCATCTTCTCGCCCAATACGAATTTCTTTGCCGATGCGATCTCTTCCTCCACGACGCCGCCCGTGGTGGATCTGTGCCGCCGCGAAACCGACTGCCTGACGATTTGGAAAGCGCCGCCGCTCGATACAGTATTAGCGCCGCCGCTCGCCGTCGAATTTAAGGCTGCCGATGGCGCGACGCCGCTCTATGGCCAACTGGTGTTGCCGGCAGGCAAGACTGAAGTCGCAAGCGTGCCTCTGATCATGAATCCGTACGGCGGCCCGCACGTGCAAACGGTCACTGGAAAATGGTCGGCCACAGATCGTCTCTTTGATCAGGTGCTGGTAGAGAGAGGTTTCGCCGTACTGCATGTGGACAACCGCGGCATGGGGGGCAGAGGCCGTGATTTTGCCCAGGCCGCCTATCATGACTTCGGCCCGGTACAGTTCGGCGACCAGATCACCGCGCTTGATCAAACCCTTCGGGCGTATCCTCAACTTGACCCCAAGCGGCTCGGCTGGTGGGGTTGGAGTTGGGGCGGTACCTTCACCCTTTATGCCTTGACTCACAGCGACCGCTTTCGCGCGGGGGTTGCCGGAGCCCCGGTTACCGACTGGCGGAACTATGACTCTATCTACACCGAGCGCTACCTGGGAACGCCGGCACTGAACGAAGATATCTATCGCGACGACTCAGTGTTGAACAGCGCGCCGAACCTCAAGGGACGCCTGCTCCTGATTCAGGGCACGGGAGATGACAATGTACATCTGGGAAATTCGATCCAATTCATTCAGCAATTGATCGACGCTGATCTGCCTTACGATTTGCAGCTTTATCCGCGCAAGACCCACGATGTCGACGGCGCCGATGCCACCACCCACTTGTTTGCCCGCATCCTTGAGCATTTCGAGCGTCATCTCCTGGCCCCGGAGTTGCCTTGATTCATCCTGCGGAAACTGACACCACACGTAATCTGGTACGCGGCCGCACGACGCTCGGCGACATGGAGCTCACCATCCTGACCGATGGTACGTATCTGCTCGATGGGGGCGCCATGTTCGGTGTGGTACCGAAGCCGTTGTGGGAGAAGCGGACGCCGGCCAATGAGCGAAACCAGATTCTGCTCGGCACCAACACCGTCGTCGTGCGCACCGGCAAACATACTGTGGTGATCGAGACCGGCATCGGCAACAAACTGCCGGAAAAACTACGCGGTATCTTCGACGCCAGGCAGCTCTTGCTCCAGAGCTTTGACGCCGCTTACATCGCGCCGAAGGAGGTGGACATCGTCATCAATACCCACCTGCACTTCGATCACTGTGGATGGAATACGCAGCAAAGGGAAGATGGCAGCATCGTGCCCACCTTTCCCAACGCGCGCTACTTCGCGCATCGCGGAGAAGTGGAGCACGGCCATCTGCAGTTGGAGCGCGACGCCGTCAGCTATATCAGTGACAATTACGATCCTCTCATCGCCGTCGGGCAAATGACCCTGCTTGACCCGCCCCGCGGAGGCCACCAAGAGATTGTTCCCGGAGTGAGCGTCGAGGTTTTTCCCGGACACACCGCGCAGATGATGGCGGTGATGCTCGATTCCGGCGGAAGGAGGGCCTGCTACATTTCTGATCTGATGCCCACCAGCGCGCACCTGGATGTGACCTGGGTGATGGGTTATGACCTCGACCCGCTCACCTGCATAGAGCAGCGCAAGCGCTTCCTGAACCGCGCCATTCCTGAGCGATGGCTGGTGCTGTTTACCCATGACCATCATCATCCGATGGGATACGTGGAATGGGGCGCAAAAGGTAAGCCGGAGTTCGTGAGACCTGAATAGCTAACCCAGGACGTCAGTCCGGGGGAGCGGGTTTTCAAACCCGCGAGAACGCTCCGGTCTATAAAATTTAGGCTGCGGAAAAACTCATGTTTTGTATCAGGGCACGACTTTAGTCGGGCCGCAAAAGGCACAGCATGAGGGCTTTAGCCCCTGAGGTATTGCTTACCTGTCTTCCGCAACCTGTTTAGCCCTGGTGGCACGGCGTCCAATTCATCCCCCGGAGACGATGCACTCCGTTCGGATTGCAATAAGCCTTGCGTTAGAAGCTGTGCAGAGGGACAAAAAGGCTACGGAACGCCGAACACCTACGGGCTCGACGGCAAGTCGAGTAACGCAACGTCCCTAGAACACCTGGCGGTGAAAGACTTCGTCCTTTTCTTTACAAGGCGAGCATGTTGCCCCGATACCACAGGCCATGAGCAAGGCCGCCCCGATGGTGACGAGAATTGCCGGGCCGTACGACTCAAACTGGAAAAACCAGCGTGCGAAGGTGTGTAAATGGAGAGAATGCATCTGAGTACTCCACGCTTTATGAAACCCTAAACCCAGGGGATGGTTTTCCGGGATGCAAAATATTTTTCGGGGTGGCTTCCCTTTCCGGGCCCAACGCGTCCACTTTCCCGAAAACTATCGATGGCACAAAGATTAGCATCGCAATAGAAAATGCGATATGCCCAAAAATAGTGTGATGTGACCGACGCGACAACCAATACGTTCCCAATGGGGGATCCCCGGCTGAAGTGGCTGTTTCTGGACCTCAACTCCTACTTCGCGTCTGTCGAGCAGGACTTAAGACCGGAATTACGCGACCGGCCCATGGCCGTGGTGCCGCTCGTTGCCGATACCACCTGCTGCATCGCCGCCAGCTACGAAGCAAAACGATATGGCGTGCGTACCGGAACCCAGGTAGGCGAAGCCAAGCGGCTCTGCCCCGGCATCGTGTTGGTGGAGGCCCGGCATGAGTTGTACGTGGACTACCACCATCGCGTCGTTGAAGCCGTCGAATCCTGCCTTCCCGTCACTTCTGTCATGTCCATTGACGAGATGGCCTGCCGGCTCTTAGGCAGAGAGCAGCCTTTGCTGGCGGCGCTGGAACTGGCACGCGACGTCAAAGCCGCCGTTCGGCGCAAGGCCGGGGCCACTCTTCGCTGCTCCGTCGGCCTGGCGACCAACCGATACCTCTCCAAAGTGGCTTCCGATATGGAGAAACCGGATGGCTTGGTTGCCTTGACGCCCGATCTCCTGCATGATGCCCTGTCCGCTTTAACGCCGCGTGACCTGCCAGGGGTGGGTGCGCAGATGGAGAAGCGGCTGAACCAGGCTGGCATTCGCACTATGGAACAGCTGCTGGCGCTCGATAAGAACCAATTGCACACTGTGTGGGGAGGAGTAGGCGGCGAAAAGCTGTGGCATTGGCTGCGGGGCGAGGATTTTGGCGATGGTGAGCTGGAGCACGCTAAGTCGATCGGCCACTCGCACGTGCTCTCGCCCGAGCTTCGCACCCCGGAGGGTGCTTACGCAGTGGCCAACAAGCTGCTGCACAAGGCCGCGATGCGGCTGCGGAAAGCCCGCCTTTGGGCCGCCCATATGACCTTGACCCTTCGTTTCGCGGTGACCAGCGCGGCCGCCTCTTCCAAGCATTCTTCCGGCATTCACCAGCAGCCGGGGGCGCAAAGCTGCGCGCTGCTCGAGTGCCAGGACAACCAGACCCTTCTGGAGGGCCTGCAGCGTCTATGGAGTCAACGTCCCGCAGGCCGGGCCCAGCAAAAACCGTTTTTCGTCGGCGTTTCCCTGGGCAATCTGGTTCCCGACCACCTGCATACGCTCAGCCTCTTCTCTGGCCTCGAAGAAGAGGGCAAGCGAACCAGGCTGTCAAGCACTATGGACCAGGTGAACTACAAGTACGGCACCAACACTCTGTGCTTTGCCAGTATGCTGCTCGCGGGTGCGGCGGCGCCTACGCGCATTGCCTTTTCCAGCATTCCAGATCTGTTTTGAGTTTTGCTCCTTGACCATCTTTGGGACCATCTTTGGCAACAGCGCCTACCGGGGCCGGTTGGCTCCCTCTCCCACCGGCTTCCTGCACCTGGGCCACGCGCGCACTTTCTGGATTGCGCAGCAACGCGCGCTTGCCGCCCAAGGAACGCTCATCCTGCGCGACGAGGATCTCGATCCCGAACGCTCCCAGCCGCATTTCCGCCGAGCCATGATGGAAGACCTGCGTTGGCTTGGCCTGCAATGGCAGGAGGGACCGGATGTGGGCGGACCTTTCCGCCCCTACACGCAAAGCCAACGCCACGACATTTATCGCGATGCTTGGCGCCGCCTGCTGGCTGGGGGCTGGCTGTACCCCTGTCGTTGTTCACGCAAGGACCTGGCGCTGGCTATGCAAGCTCCCCACGATGACGAGGGGATCTATCCCGGAACCTGCCGCCCGGCTGTTCCTCTGTCTACTGGCGTTGACGCGCCGGCGGGCGCCAATTGGCGCTTTCGCGTGCCCGACGGAGAAGCGGTGGTCTTCGAGGATGGGCGCTTTGGTCGGCAGAGCTTCGTCGCCGGCCGGGACTTCGGCGACTTCCTGGTTTGGCGCCGGGACGATCTTGCCGCTTATCAGCTGGCCGTCGTGGTCGATGACGCAGCCATGGGGATGACCGAGGTGGTTCGCGGCGCCGACCTGTTGAAGTCCACGGCGCGCCAGATCCTTCTGGCCCGCGCGCTGGGTCTCTCCTCACCAGCCTGGTATCACTGCGATCTGATGGTCGATGAACAGGGGCAGAGGCTCGCCAAACGTCATGATGCGCTGAGTCTCCGCAGCCTGCGGGAGCAGGGCAAGCAACCGGAAGAGCTGCTATCAGCCTTCCACACAACCGGGGGATTTTCCAGCGCTCTCGATGTACGACAATAAAAGCGTGTCTTCAGACTTTGCCCAACTCGTAAAGCAGCAGGCGGATATCGTTCGGATTATCGGCGACTACATCACGCTGAAAAAATCCGGAGCCGGCACCATGAAGGGTCTTTGCCCCTTCCACGGGGAAAAGACGGCGTCCTTCTCTGTGCACGCGGTGAAGCAGTTCTACCATTGCTTCGGTTGTAACGAGTCGGGCGATGTTTTCTCCTTCGTACAGAAGATTGAAAATGTCGGCTTTCCCGAAGCCGTCAAGATGGTGGCGCAAAAGTGCGGCATCGCTTTGCCCAAGCGGGAGTTTTCCTCGCCGGAGGAGGCGCAGGAAAGCCGTCAGCGCGGCAAGCTGCTCGATTTGCACGAGTTGGCCACAAGCTGGTTTGAGGAGCAGTTGCGTTCGGCGGAAGGGGCGCGGGCGCGCGAATACCTTACCGGCCGTGGTCTGACGGCAGAGGCCATCGCCAAGTTCCGCATCGGCTATGCTCCGGATTCGTTCAACGCGCTGCGCGACCGCTTGCAGGGAACGGCCCCTCCCGATCTTTTGCGGCTGTCGGGCCTGTTCTCCTCCAAAGAGCAGCCGGATGGCTCTGCTGGCCCACTGTACGCGCGTTTCCGCAAACGGATCACCTTTCCCATTCACAACGAATCAGGACGGGTCATTGCCTTTACTGCGCGGGCTCTCGATAGTGAGGAGAAGTCCGGTCCCAAGTACATGAACTCGCCCGAGACCCCGCTCTACTCCAAGGGGCAGGTGCTTTTTAATCTCGATAAGGCGCGGCAGGCCATCCGCGAGCGGACGTTTGCCCTCCTGGTAGAAGGCCAGATGGATTGCATCACCGCCTACATGGCGGGATTTCACAATGTGCTGGCCACCAGCGGAACCGCATTTACCGAAATGCAAGTCCGGTTGCTCAGCCGCTACACCAAACGTCTTTTCATCAACTTCGATCCGGATACTGCCGGCGCCAACGCCGCGGAAAAATCGATTGCCCTCCTTACCGAGGAGGACTTTGAGGTCATGGTCGTTACCCTCGAGGCAGGGCTCGATCCTGACCGCTTTATCCGCGAGCGAGGCATCAAAGCTTATGTGGGCGCCGTGGAAGCTGCCAGGCGCCATTCGGACTACCTGCTGGACCGCGCGATGCAACTTTTCCCTTCCCGCACCGCCGAGGGCAAGACGAAGGCCCTCAACTATCTGATGCCCCACATCCGGCGTATGCCTAACCGCATCGTTCGCGATGAGTTCGCCTCTGACGCCGCCCAGAAGCTGGGCATCGATTCAGCCCTGCTCAGGGAGGAACTGCACCAGGCGGCGCGCAAACGCCGCGACCAGGTGAACTCCTCCAATCTGGACAGCCTCAACGAGGCGGAGAGGGTACTGTTGCGCGCCATGGCTGGCCCTCCCGCAAGCCGCATCTGCCTCCGCGTCTCCCAGGCCTTACACAGCCAACCTCAGTCGTTCGAAGGGCTTGCCGTAACCCCGATGCTGGGGCTCTTGCGCGATCGCGGGGCCCTGGAGCCCCTGGCAGCGCTGCCCGATCCCAGCCAGCGCGCGCTGCTGGCGCAGGCTTTGCTGCGGGAGTCCGGTGAGGTGGAGATGGAGCAGGTAGAAGCCGCCCTGGAGTCGCTGAAATATCGCCACCTGGAGGCCTTGCAGCGCCGGGTACGCGCGGATATCGCCGAGGCGGAGCGACGCGGCGATTGGGCCCAACTGGCCGTCTTCATGGCTGAAAAACTCAAGGTGGACCGGCAGATGCGGGACGTGGACGCTTAGTTCCAAAGATGTACGTTCGCACTACAAGTGGTAGAAACCAAATGGGCGGTTTTCCATCTAACTAGGTGAGCTTCCGAACAGGATCGGGCGGGAGTGTCGATCTGGGAGCCGCTGAGGAGCACACTCCAATCCATGATATTCTATAACTCTTTGAAGGACGTGCGTCTACTTGCCCAAACGGTTTATTAACCGTCCGGAATATGCCCTTAGCGGCTCGCATAGCACCCTGTCCTTTCTGAGCACGGACCGATCCGAAAAAATTAGGCACGGGATAGGATTTGCTTGGCTATCGAAGACAAGTACGAAGAAGACATTCAGAAACTGATTGATGCGGGTAAGGAAAAAGGTTACTTGACCTACAACGAGGTCAACGACCTTATTCCTGGCGATCTGCATTCACCGGACGATCTCGACGATCTGCTGACCACCATCGGGACCCAGGGCATTGATGTGCTCGAAGGCGGTCCTAAGTTTGGCGCAGATAAGTTCGAGAGCGAGGGTGAGGAGGGCGAGGACGTTGAACTCGACCTTACACCGGGCACACTCGAGAAAACCAATGACCCCGTTCGCATGTACCTGCGCGAAATGGGCACTGTTCCACTACTGACCAGAGAAGGCGAAGTTGAGATTGCCAAGCGCATCGAGCGCGGGCAATTGCGGGTACTGAAGGCCATCTCCCGTTCCCCCATCGTCATTCGCGAAATCGTCGCCCTGGGCGAGGATCTCAAGCGTGGGGTGCGCAACATCAAGGAAGTGGTGATCTTCGACGAGGAAGAGATCACCGAAGAAATTCTGCAGGCGCGCATCCGCGTGACGATCGGCCGCGTCGACACTCTGCTTAAGCACCAGAAGAAAGCAGCGCTTCTCTTCGAAAAGCTGGAAACGATCAACGTCAAGGCGAAAGCTCGGGAACATCGCAAGACGCGCTGGATGATGAACCGCGAGCGGGTCGAAGTCTCGCGTATCGTCCGCGAGCTCAAGTACACCAACGCGGAACGCAAGCGGCTGCTGGACAAGGTCAACAAGACCGTCGACGCAATGCGCATGCTCGAGCGGCAGATCAAGTCGCTCGAACAGAAGCACGATCAGTCGAAGAGTGAAGAGCTGCGTAAGGAATATCGCCGCCAGCAGAAAAACTGCAAGACCGACCTGGAAAAGCTGGAGCAGGAGGCCGGTGTTTCCATCGCCGAACTCAAGCGCACCCAGCGCGAGATGATCCAGGGCGACATGGACGCCGAGCAGGCCAAGCGCGAGCTGATTGAGGCTAACCTGCGCCTCGTCGTTTCCATCGCCAAGAAGTACACCAACCGCGGATTGCAATTCCTCGACCTGATCCAGGAAGGCAACATCGGCTTGATGAAGGCGGTCGATAAGTTCGAGTACCGTCGTGGTTATAAGTTTTCCACTTATGCCACGTGGTGGATTCGCCAGGCGATTACGCGCGCCATTGCCGATCAGGCCCGCACCATCCGCATCCCGGTGCACATGATCGAGACCATCAACAAGCTGATTCGCACCTCCCGGCAGTTGGTGCAGGAACTGGGTCGCGAGCCCACTTCTGAGGAGATCGCACGCCGGATGGATATCCCGGTGGCCAAGGTTCGCAAGGTGCTCAAGATCGCACAGGAACCGATCTCACTCGAAACGCCCATCGGGGAAGAAGAAGATTCTCACCTTGGCGACTTCATCGAAGATCGCCAGGCGGTCTCGCCTTCCGAAGCGGTGATCAGCGTCAACCTGAAGGAATATACCTCGCAGGTACTGCGTACTTTGACTCCGCGCGAAGAGCGTGTGATTAAGATGCGCTTCGGCCTGGAGGATGGCTCCGAGCATACGCTGGAAGAAGTGGGTCAAAGCTTCCAGGTAACTCGGGAACGCATCCGGCAGATCGAAGCCAAGGCGCTGCGCAAGTTGCGGCATCCTTCGCGCTCTCGCAAGCTAAAGGCCTTCGTCGAAGGCGTCCGCGAATAGAAAAAGAAGCGCCTGCCCCATGGGGGCGGGCGCTTCTTTTTTGACTCACAGTCCCCCGGCCCTCTCTTTATTGCGACGTAGTCCTGCGTAATCCATCCAAACGTTGACACAATAACCACCCAGGAGTGACCCGTGCCCCCAACCTCACCCGAAGCGATAGACAAGCTGAAGCATGCGCCCGAGGTAGCCGGCGTGGATGATTTGATCCGCCGCCGCTGGAGTCCACGCGCCTATTCCGACAAGGAAATAACTACGGCTGAGCTAAAGAAGCTCTTCGAAGCAGCACGCTGGGCCGCATCCTCTTCCAATGAGCAACCGTGGCGATTTCTGGTAGGCCGGCGAGGCGACGAGACCTATCAGAAAATTTTCAATACCCTGGTGGAATTCAACCAGTCATGGGCTAAGAGCGCGCCGGTGCTGGTGCTCTCGGTCGCGAAAAAGACCTTCACCGCCAACGGCAATCCCAATCCCTACGGCTTGCACGACACGGGTTGGGCCACAGCGAATCTGGCCCTGCAGGCCACCGCTGATGGACTGCACACCCATTCCATGGCGGGCTTCGATCGCGAACAGGCGCGGGCATCGTTTGCCATTCCCACCGACTATGAGGTGGGCGCGGTTACGGCCGTGGGTTATTTCGGAGACCCGGACAGTTTGCCCGAAAAAATACAGAAGATAGAAGTATCTCCGCGCCAGAGGAAGCCTCTCGAGGAATTCGTCTTTTCCGAGTGGGAGAAACCGGCGCAGCTATGAAGCGACGGGAAGAATCTCAAAGATGAATTCTCCATGAAGAAGATCCTGCTACTCGTCAACCCCGTGCTGCAGCAAACGAGAGCAAGGCGCAGAGATATCGAGCGCGTTTACCATATCTTCCGCCAGGCAGGCGTCGCGGTCGATCTTCTGGAGACAGGTGAAAACCGTGCTGCCGGTCCCAAGGCCAAGCGGGCAGTAGCAGAAGGCTTTGATGCCATCGTCGTCTGCGGCGGCGATGGCACTATCTTTGATGTCATTCAGGGGATCGCCGGCTCGCGCGTGCCCCTGGGCATCATTCCCTTTGGTACAGGAAACGTACTGGCGCAAAATCTCAAAGTACCTAGGGATCCAGTCGCCGCGGCGCATACGATCCTCCGCAGCCGTTCCTTTCCGGTGCCCTTGGGCAAGATTACTTGCTGTGCGCCTGGACCCCGGCAAAGCTGGCTGTTCGCCATGGCCGCCGGTATGGGGATGCATGCGTCCCTCATGTCCGAGGCCCGCCGTTCAGGCAAGAGCAGGGTGGGGCGTGCGGCTTATTTCGCCGCCGGGACCAGGCTGTTGCTGCATCATCCGATGCAGCCTTTTGACATTGCCATCACCACTGCCGGCGGGTCTGTGGTCCACCAACAGGTAAGCGAGGCGATTGCCCTGCGGGTGGCGGAGTTGAATCTTTGGCGCACAGGGGGTGGGCTTGCCTTCCCCTTCCTCCGGCTGGCGACGGTTGCGGGTTACTCGCGCTCCCGCCTCGCGCAGGCCACCTACGAGGCCCTCTTTCGTTCCGCAGGGGCCCGCGATCGTGCACAGAAGGAAGACGCCGCGGCGTACTACCAGGATGTGGTGCGTGTGGTCTGCCGCCCGACCCCCAATCACGACTACAAACAGGCGATCGCAGTCGAAGCGGACGGAGAGGTGCTCGGCGCTTCTTGCGCGGAAATCGAAATGGCGGGCACGGATGTGCTGCTGCTGTCAGCAAGCGAGTCGTTATCTATGTAGCACAACGTTTGCGCTAATTCTGCTGTTCCGCTGGCTCTGTCCATCCGCCTCCACCCATGCCAAGGTGCAGCGCCGCCCTACCCTTTGTCATCCCGACCGAAGCGAAGCGGAGCGGAGGGACCTGCAGTTTCATCTTCGGGCACAGCAAATCTGTCATGACTCACCGCCAGGTCCCGTCTCTCCACCAATACACACTGCAGATCCCTCCGCTCCGCTTCGCTTCGGTCGGGATGACAAAGGGTAGGGCGGCGCTGCACCTTGGCATGGGCGGAGGTGGATAGACAGAGCAAACCAATGCCGCAGGTTTACCTCCGCTATGCCTTGCGAAATCGATAGCCAATATGCGTTTCCGTCAAGATATAAGTCGGATGACCCGGATCGTCTTCGATCTTCTTGCGTAGCTGGTTGATGATTACCCGCAAGTACTCGCGCTCGTTGCCGTAGAGCGGTCCCCATACAGACGCTAACAGGCGTTCGTGAGGTATCGGGTGACCTGCATGCTCCATCAAGTAGCACAACGTCTCATATTGTTTCGGAGCCAGGTGAATATCCTCTCCCCGCTTTTGAACCTGGCGGCGTTCGCTATCCAGGGTGATGTCACCGACTGCGCTGATCGCCTTCGCTTGAGCGGAGGAATTGTAACGACGGATGACCGCGCGCAGCCTTGCGGCCAGCTCATGAATCTGAAACGGCTTGGTCACATAATCAAGAGCCCCCGCATCGAGTGCTTCCACTTTGTCATTCTCGTCATCCCGCACGGTCAGCATGATGATCGGGAGATGAGGATAACTATGGCAGATTCTGCGGCATGTCTCCTTGCCGCCTATTCCCGGCATATTAATGTCCAGCAATACGGCATCGTAATTGACCATGCGGAGCCGGAGTAGCGCCTCCTCTCCATTGCATGCCTCCCCGATTGCGAACCCCAATGCTCCCAGGGTCTCGAAGAGGCTCTGCCGAATCCCCGCGTCATCCTCGACGACCAGCACTTTGCTCTTCTGTTCCACGCCTCACTTCTCCTTTGCCGTTCTGGGCAGCGTAAGGACGAATGTAGTTCCTTTCTCAGGGTCGCTCGTTACCCAGCTACGGCCTTGATGCGCCTCCGTGATGCGTCGAACGACAGAGAGGCCAATCCCTGTACCGGCTGCCCTGCTCTCTGAGCCGGGGCTGCGATAGAAGCGCTGAAACACTTTGTCTCTTTCCTCTGGTGGAATGAAAGAACCTTCGTTCCGAACACTAATGAGCATCTCCGCCGGCTCCTCTTGAACGTCCACGACGATGGAGGAGCCTGGCCTGCTATATTTAGCCGCATTGTCAAGAAGCTGAAAGAGCGCCATCTGTAACAGTTGTTTATCGGCCCATACCAGGCTGCGCTGTACGGCAGCGCGAACATCAATCGGATGGTCGCCTAACTCGTGAGTCGATGCTTCAACGCTGCCTTCGATGAGCCGTGTCAGATCAATTTGTTCTCGTCTCAGTTTGAGTTCACCGCTATCAAGTCTCGCCGTGCGAAGCAGGCGCGTACTGAGGTCGCTGAGCTGGGCGGCATGTTGATCGATCAGGACAATCAACCTCTCTTCAGCGCCGGACAAGGTATCCATCGCCAGCAGGCCGGAGCTTGCGCTGCGAATCGTCGTCAGCGGGCTCTTGAAAGCGTGGGCGAGGCCATCAAGAACGGCGGCACGAAGTTGCTCGCTTTGCCGCGCCGCCTCCGCGTTGGTTTCCTTGGCAAAGGAGCGTGCTCTCTCGATCGCCACGGCGGCGAGTGACGCAGCTGCATTGATCGTAGGCGCATCGAGCGAATGGCCGCAGACGACGAGCGATCCGATGGGATGTAGGTCCAACCGCAAGACTCGCCTGGAGGTGCGGGTTGCAGGGTCGTCTCCACTGCTGTCCATAAAGTAGATGGAGCGCACCTCATCGTCCCCGACCTCACACTTGCCACTCCTGCCCATGCTGAGGTCGTAAGCATTCCAAAGGACTACACCTTCTACCCGAAGCGTGGATTGAAGCAGGCTAGCGAGCTGCGGCTCCAGCGGCTTCTGCCGGTCGAGAAGCAAAATACTCTGACTGAGCTCATAAAGTTTCTGCAACTGCGATCGATGCAACTCTGACTCACGCGCATGGCGCCGGACCTGGTTGGAGAGACTGCTAACCATGAGAGCCACGCTTTCGAAAGCCCCCAAAGCAACCCAATCGCGTGGATCCGCAATGTAGAACCGGAGCAGCGGTTGGGTAAAGAAGTAATCCAGGCAAGCAACGGAAACCAATGAGACGATGCCCGCTTCAAGAAATCCCCAGCGCAGCGCAATCGCGGTGACGAGAAAGAGTTGAACTGAGGTCGCCGACGAAAGGTTGAAATGAAAACGGTAGGCGACGCAGGCGATCAGAAACGACCCGGCCGCTCCAGCCGCGATCCTGCCGGCAACACCGCGGATAGACTTCCTCGTCATTTCCTCTCGACCTTGGGCAACTTAACTATATCGCCCGGCGCATAAGGAAACCGTTAAGAAGGAACTTATGCATTACCAACGGCTTTCGCGATTCACTGAATATGTCGGTAATTTTCCGGCGTAAGAGGTGACGCAATGATATTTCTTAGAAGCTTTCGCCCATCTGATTCAACGAATACTCCATGTACGTGCAGCCAAAAGCACACCGCAGAGCAGAACTGCACCAGGCCGAGCGCGCCCAAGCGTGCCCACGGGCAACAGAACAGCCCGCTCCTCGCTTGGACCTTCTATCACCGGTTCTTTCCCATTCTCATCTGCTTTTTGCTTCTGGGTGGCGCCTCGCTCTCACTTGGACAGTCCACCTTCGGCAGCGTGAGAGGCGTCGTGCAGGATGCGAGCGGCGCGGTTGTCTCCGACACCGAAATCGTACTGCACAGCACGGATGAGAATACGGAGCGCACGGTCAACGCCGATGCATCGGGCAACTTCGTTCTGGAGAACGTGAAGGCTGGCAAATACACCCTGCATGCGCATCACAACGGCTTTGCCGACACCGTCATCTCAGGAATTTCCGTCGAAGCACGTCAGGATCTCAGGCTTACGGTCGCACTCAACATCGCGGAACAATCCACCACCGTTCAAGTGACTTCTGACGCCGATCAGATCAACACAGAAAACGCCACCCTTGACGACTCGAAGAGCAACCTCGAGATGACGCAACTCCCGTTGAATAATCGCGCTACCACCACCAGCCCGCTGGGTGCTCTTGGCCTGTCTGCCAATGTCCAGACCGACAGTTCAGGCAACATAGCCCTGGGTGGAGCGAGTTCTTCGATGGTCAACTTTTCGGTCGACGGTATCTCGACCGCCAATGTCCGCCAGAATGGGGCCTTGCAGGATGCCTATCCCTCGCAGGAGGGAATCGCAGCGGTCAAGGTCACCTCGTTCAACAACAGTGCCGAGTTCTCGCAGATCGGCGATGTCACCTTCACCACCAAGAATGGAACCAATCAATTTCACGGGAGCCTGTTCGAGTATCTGCAGAACCAGGCGCTCGACGCCGACCCTTATGGCTTCAGCGGAAAGGCTCCAAAGAAGTTCAATACTTTCGGCTTTTCCCTCGGCGGACCGGTCCTCATTCCGCACTTTTACAACGGGCACAACAAGACATTTTTCTTCGCCGACTACGAGGGCAACCGCCGTACGACCGCCCTGGCGGAGCAACTGGAAGTGCCGACAGTTGCGGAGCGGAACGGCGACCTGAGCGGATTCAATACCGCCGGTCAAGCGCCGCTGGCTAATATTCCTGCTGCGAACATCAGCCCCACCGCTAGAGCCTTGTTGACCTATATCCCACTGCCCAATGTGAGTGGCCAGTCGGGCTATAACTACGAAACCTTTCAACCCACTCCGGCGCGCACGGATGGCGCCGATCTGCGCCTCGACCAGACCATCAGCTCCAAGCAATCCGCCTATGCCCGCTTTAGCCGGAAGAACATCACTGAAGACTATGCAAATCCCTTTCTTCCTAACGATAGCGATTCCGTTCACAACCGCAGCCTGCTGGTCTCCCACACCTACACCATCACTCCCACGCTCTTGAATGAGTTTCGCTATGGCTTTACCAACGTCACCACCAGCGTCGATTTTCCCATTCAGGGAGCGACCGCATTGGCGCAGCTTGACCTCACTGGCGTGAACATCAGTCAGCATCCGGCAACACATGCCTTTCCTACCTTCAACTTCAGTGCCGGTACCGGCCTGACGCCCATAGGCCGGGACAAAGCCGGCATCACGCAGTCGAAGACCACCCAGTTCAGCGACAACCTCACCTATACTCGCGGTAAGCATACGATGAAGGGCGGCATCGATGTCCGCCGAGTGCGGTACTTCGATCTGGAAAGCTTTGCCCCCGAGTTCGCTTCAGATGATTTCGGCGACTTCATCTTCCAGCCCACCTTCACCGGCAACGCCTTTGGTGATTTTCTCGAAGGAGCACCCACTACGCTGAACTTCGCCGTCTCCAGTCCGGACGTGGGCGGAACGGCGACCCAGTTCAGCCTCTTCGCGCAGGATGAGTACCAGCTAAACAGCCGTCTGACGCTTAGCTACGGCTTACGCTGGCAGATCCTTCCCGGCTTCCAGGAGGATGGCGGCAATCTGGCTAACTTCGATCAGCGAAACAACTCAATCGTGGTTCCGAATGCGCTCGCGGGATACCTCGCGCAGCAAAACATCAATGCGTCGAACGTTGCCTTCCAGCAGTCGTTCAACGCCTGCAACTTGGGCTACACCGCGCTTCCGTGCACGAACTATGTAACCGCCAGCCAGGATCACTTGCCGCAGAGCCTGCGCAATCTTTATAAGGGCAACTTCCAGCCGCGCGTAGCGTTCGCGTACCGTCCGTTCAACGACACCAGGACGGTGATTCGCGGAGGTTTCGGCATCTACACCATGACCAATCTGGGCCCGCTCTCCTTCAACAACAGCGGCAACCCCACGTCGAGCCTGCACAGCTACGCCAACACCAACACCGCGGGACCAAACACTCCACTGATACAGTTCCCGAACACGGCTCCTGCAAGCAGCACCGTGCAGATCGGAGGAGGAAGCCTGGACCAGGGAGTGGATCCAAACTTCCGTGATCCGCAGTCCAACCAGTGGAACTTGACCGTGGAACGTGAAATCACCGCCAGCACGGCACTGCGCGTGAGCTATGTGGGCATGCACTCTTACCGGCTGAACATCACCGAGGATCTCAACCAGATTCCCGCTAGTACCACTCCGTTCACAACGACGGCCGCAAGCCCGTACGTCGATCCCCGTTCTCCTTACATCAATTGGACCGAGCTCTACAGTACATTTAACGCGGGCGAGGGCAACTATCGTGCTTTTGTAGTCGACGCAACCCATCGCATGCAGCATGGGCTTTATTTCGATGCCAACTACACCCTGGCCTACAACAAGGCAGACAACCAGGGGGATGCCCCAACCGCGTTCGCCGGCGAAGTCAACTACGGACTTCCCATTGCGGACCGCTTCCACATCGGACGGGATCTAGGCAACGTGGAAGGCACGCGCCGGGATCGGATGCTGCTGACAGGGATGTATCAACTTCCCTTTGGCCGCGGCCGGAACTTTATGAACGGCGGCGGCGTTAAGGATGCGTTCCTGGGCGGTTGGGATCTGACGACCGTGACGTTGTTGGAAACAGGGCCGTGGCTTACCCCAACCATCAGTGGTTCGGCAGACCAATCAAATACCAATCTTGAGAATCGCGGTGCCATTGCGCGTCCGGACGTAGTGTCGAACAATTTCTATGCCGGTCAATCTCGGGCGCGCTATTTCAACCTGTCCGCTTTCGCCCCGACCCCTGCGGGCGCGGGGCGCTTCGGGAACGCCGGAGTCGGCATTCTCGAGGGGCCTGGAACCTCCGCGGTCTCGCTCGGGGTAGCCAAGCAATTTCGCATCACGGAGAAGCTTCATGCGCGCTTCGAAACGACCTTTACCAATGTGCTCAACCACACCAACTTTGCGCCGCCCGTCACCGCGATCGACAGTTCGACCTTCGGCGCGTTGACCGGTCCGCAAACCGCGGAGAACGCCGGAAACCGCACCGGACAGGCCGCCCTCAGACTGGACTTTTGACCTTTCGTGCCAACTGGATCGCGGGTGCCCCACATCTCGCTTGTATTTCGCGAGATGTGGGATACCACAGCGCTATACCGGCTAGTTTTGGCGGAGCGATGGTTCCTCGCCTAGAAATTGAAAAGCGCCTGAAAATTAAAGTCCCGCACCGCAGAGCCGTGTGAGAAAAATCCGGTCGCCAGCTGTGTAGCCTTGCCGAAAAAGGGAGAGTCGGTGGTGCCGTCCGGGGGCCCACCAAGGGTTCCATTAGGCGGCGCGAGATTGACCACATTGAAAATATTGTGGGCGAACGCGCTTAAGGTGATGCTGTAACGCCGATCCACACGGTTGTTCTGGCCACCCGGATTAGGCCCGTTGCCGCCCAGCCCCATTCCCGGCATGCCCCGGCCCCCCCCGCCGCCACCCGGGCCGCCTCCACCACCAACCCTCGCTCCCTTGCCCTCTTCGACCCGCGGGCCCACGCCAAAGCTCTTGGCCACGCGCATGTTCATGGCGAACTGAACCGAGGCATTGCCGTAGTTGATAGGGATCGTCTTCGCCCCAGTAGGAGGAGTAGCGCCGATATCGAAGTTCCCGTACTTGGTAATATCCACGTCCGCTGGATTGGAAGCCGAGGATGCGAAGACCGGCCGATCGTTGAAGAACGAATCCCCGTTATTGTCCTGGCTGAGCTGGATGTTGAACGGTGCACCCGAGGAAGCGCTGAGGAAGGGGCTGATCCTGAAACCGTAGGGAGCCGAGTAGTTGGCAAATGCAAAGACACGATTGCGGACGTCGAAGAACTGGCGGCCGTAATCCTGCATGATGTCGTACTGATTGGATGGGTGGTAGCCGGTGCCGCCGGTATCGCTGTTGGCCTTGCTGTAGACGTAGAAGCCGGTAAACGTAAGCTTCCGCCCGTAAGCCACATTCAGGTTCAGGAAGATCTGGTTCTCCTTGAAAACCGCCAGCGAATCGTACTCATAAATGTTACATGGCGTACCCGGTGCCGCGCCGATCGGGTTGGCAGGGCATAAACCCAACGCCGGCCGGCTCCCGTCGGGTAGCGGCGCATCGACATTGCGCGAGAGCAATTGATGGATGCCGCGAGAGTAGAGATACGTCGCCGATACACTTACGTTTTTGTTCACCTGGTGTTCGATGCCCGTTCCGGTTTCTATGCTGGCGGGCGCGTTCAGGCCAGGTTGCGTGCGATAGTAGGTCGGCAACGCAACAGACTCCTGTGTCGTGCTGTCCGGAGGGGTTCCATTGGGGTTCGGCTGAATCGTCTGTACCTGCCCCTGCTGGTTGAGGTTGTAGCGGTCTACATTGAGCAGCAAGTCATAGGTGTAGCGATTGAAGAAAATTCCATAGCCTGCGCGCAACACTGTTTTCGGTGGCTTTCCACCGCCCCCAAGGCCGTAGGAAAGCGCCACGCGCGGGGCAAAATTAGCTTTGTTCGGAATGTGGTTTTGCGTCTCGAAGCGCAGCCCATAGCTAAGGGTGAAGTTGGGTCGCACCTTCCAGTCGTCCTCAGCGTACAGGCTCAGATCGATGACGCCCACGCTCTGGGTGGGAGTTCCCGTGGTGATGGAAAACTGGCTGGGCTTGTTTGCAACGTAATCATTCAGATCAGAATAGGTGTATGTGCCCTCAAAGTTCGCATTGGAATAATTCGTGTCCTGAATATCGCGCAACCGGCCACCGAAGCGAAGGTAGTGTTTGGTCAGCGCAAGGGAAGCGTAATTCTGAAACTCGTAGCGGGTCTCGGTATCGCGGCTGGTGCCCAGGGGGCTCCCACCCCCTTCAAAATTCTGCAGAACATCAATGGCCGGAGCAACCACCTGCGGGGTCTGGTTGGTTTGATCCCGGACGAACTGAAAACGAGTGTTGTTGACGAACTTCGCGCCGTACACCTGGCTGTCGCTGATCTGAATCCTGTTTTCTATTTCGTTGCTGTTGTAGCCCTGGCTAGGCAGCACGAAGCTTCCTACTCCGCTGTTGCTCCTCGTGTCCTGGTAGTAGCTATAGCGAACTGTTAGGGTCTGGTTCGGCGTCAATTGATAGTCGATACGCGGACTGATGTCGGTGCGCGTCTGCGGGTAAGGGACAGCCAGACTGCACGGGGTGCCGTTGGCGCCCGCGGCGACACCGTTCTCCGGACCGCAAGTAGCCGGGTCGGGTACGTAAGGCACGATGGCATTGACGATGCTGTTGTCCTGAATATTTCTCCGATCGAAGCTAAAGAAGAAAGAAGCCTTCTTGCCCAGCGGGCCGCTTACGTTCCCGTCGTATTGCAACGTATGGTAAGGCGGCTGATTCACCACGAATGGATTGGCGGTGTTGAAAGCCGATGCACTGGCATTCATGAACAGCTGACCGTGTAGTTGGTCGGTGCCGGGTTTGGTCAATATCTCAATCCGGCCATAGCCGGGAGTGTCGTATTGGGCGGAGAAAGGATTCTGGTTGATGATGATGGCGCGGATCGCCGACTTCGGCGGAAGTTGGCCGCCGGTGAAGCCATCGATGTAGATCTGGCCTCCGCTGGGACCCGCGGCGGGACCCGCCAGCGCAGTGAGCTCGTTCGACAATTCGTCAGGGTCGTCGGAAAGGGCGTCGAGGTCCTTGCCCGTTAACACCACGGCGCTCACATTGCTGTCTGGATCCACGCTCACGCCTGGCGTATCGCCGGAGACCTGCACCTGCTGCTGCTCCATCTGAATCGCAAGCGAAATATTCAGGTGCTGGGTTTGCCCGGCCGCAATCCGCACTGGCGGAGAAGTGAAGGTGGAGAATCCGGTGGCTTGCACCGTGACCGTATATTGGCCGGGCGGCAGGCCAGGGATTGCATACTGGCCGGTAGCATCCGACGTGCCCGTGCGGCTCACCCCGGCAGCCGATGTCACGGTGAGCGAAGCCTGGGGAATCACGGCCCCACTAGGATCGGCCACCTGTCCGCGGAGTGTTCCGGTTACTGTGACGGTTGCTGTTTGCCCTGAGGCTCGTTGTAAAGAACTTATCCCGTTAAACAACAACAGGGTGGTAAGGCAGAGAGCGAGCAATCGGTTCAATAGTTCTCCCCGGAATACAGAGTTAGCAAATAGAGAGTTGGCTGGAGCAGTGACTTCTAAGGCTTAATAATGCAGCGCGCCTTTGGCACGCATTCTTTCTGCGGCACTTACATCGAGTGCTCTAAATCCTTTACTGTGATCCTTCTCCACCACCGCCGCCGCCCTCTCCCCCACCCAGATTCCAGGCGGAAGAGAGCATGGCCTGACTGCCACTGGTAGAAGCCTGCAGCATAGGCTCCACGCCGGCGACCACCGTGATAGCAGTCGCAGCGTCAGGAGCCTGACCCTCGGTTGCCACTACGATGACCATGTTGCCTTTGGAAAGATCCTTCAACGCGACCGATGGCGAGCGCGCCAGCAGCTGTTGCACATCAAAGCCGGAGCCACGGCCTTGACCACCTCCCGGCCGATCCGCCGAGGGAGCGCCTGAAGGCGGTCCGCTGGGACCGGGGCCTTGCGGGGCGCCTGCTGGCGGCGCCTGAGACCCGTCGGGCCGCCTCCCTGCTCCGCCAGCTGCCCCGCCATTCATGCGCGCGGCCAGCCGCTGCGCCACAGCGGGGTCCAGCTTTTTCACTTCACTATCAGGTGTGATGGAAATGACCACCGCCTTCTTGGTGGCCGTATCATTCACCGTAATCGTAGACGCGGCCGCGTTTACCGCCTGGATTGGGCCGGCGAGATTGCGGAAGCTCCCGCTCACAATTTCCTCCGCCTCCAGCGTGGCTCCGTCGTCACTTCTGGAACCGCGGGCGCGGAGTTGGTCACCAGGTTTGATTTGGTCGAGAGAACCCTTGACCGCCTGGTCGAACCGGACCGAGCCCGGAGCATAGCGGCGAATGATGGTGGTGGGCGTGGCGTGGATAACCAATGTCCGGGTGCCGCCGGCTCCGCTGGAGATGGTCACCGTTCCGGCTGCTGGATCGACCGCCTTCACGAGGCCTCCCGTACCGCGCTTCTGCCAGTCTGCCCGCTCTTGCTCCTGCTTCTGGGCGATGTCCGCGCCCTTGATGGCAACCAGCATGTTGGCTGCCAGCGACGTGCCATCCGCGCCGACGGAACCGCGGGCCATGACTCGGTCCCCCGCCTGCAGATCGGTCAGGCTGAAGGGACTTGCCCCGTTGAGGCTCTTCTGTCCCGGTTCGACGCGCAGTAGCCGGGCGTTCTCCTCAACTGTGATTTGCATCGTGGCCCCGGCATCGCTCTTAACCGTAAGCGTGTTGCCGCTCAACGTCTGCACGGTGCCGAGGAAAGTCACCGGCTTCGCCGCCGGCGCGCCGGCATCTTGCGCCCCTCCTGCCATGGACAGCAAGCCCGCGCAGGCCAGTATCGCTCCACCGAAAACAATTCTTTTGACCCGGATGCTTAGCTTTCGCGTCCCTATCCCTGGCATCGTTCGCCTCGTTAAAGCTCTTTCCATTGCCTATTTTATGCGTTCCAAAGTTGGGCCCACCTCAAGCTCAATCGATCCTCTACTGGGGTGCAGTCACGCCGCCCACGGGAACTCGCGCCGGATATTCCAGGCTGGTGTTTGGTTGGCTGGTTTTCACCCGGATCTGCTGCAGCCCGGGTTTTGCTGTAGAGACGAAGCTCAACTCGTATTGGTTCTGCAGCTTGCGCTGAATGTCGGAGAGAAACGGCGCGAAGGATACCGGGTTGCCAAACCCCTCCAGGTAGACCTTGCCTCCGGTCGCGCCTGAAACCTGGGTAAGGTAGTTCTGTCCTCCATCCGTCACCAGCCCACTCCGGTCGAAGCGCCCCGCGCCCCGATAGTAGATGGAGTAGACAATCACACCCGCCTTTTGCGCGTCGCTGGTGGCCGCCTGCACGTAGGGATTCTCGGGGTCGAAGCGTGCGCCGGAATACCGGTCGACGCCATCGGTGACCATGATCACCTCGCGGCGAACGTTGCTATTTCCACCCGGCCAATGCTTCACCAGATCCGAGAGACAGAAATAAGGGCTTCCATTACCCCCGGCTACCCCCGAGGGCAGGCGAAGAGACTTGACTGCTTGCGCGTGATCGCTGGTAAAGTTCTGCACCAAATTTGGGGTACCATTGCGCATGTAGCCAATCGCGACTTGCGCCGCAGGCGGCAGCCCATTCACAAAGCTCCGGATGTCGTTGAATTGCAGGCCCAGGTTGCCGCGGGAAGAATCATCCAACAGCACCACCAGTTGCAAGCCCGATCGCTCGCCGCGCAGGGGAACCCAACCCGCCACGTCCTGAAGCTTGCGATTCTCATAGACGCTGATGGTCTGTCGCGGGACAATGGTCGCGTCTTCCGCCGATTTTGTGCTCACTGTAACAATAGCGCGAGCGGTATTCGTCTCCTGCGCCGATAACGGCGGCAGGATGCCCAAGAGAGAGCTGCAAACTCCCACCGCCATCGCAATCTTGTAAGTACCTATTCTCATATTCTCTTAGCCCACACCTATATGACGGCAGCGGGCGCTGAAAGGTTCGACTCGGGCGAAGAAAACCGCGATTGGACTCCGGCGCGCGCCGCTGTGCAAGTGGGTTCTGCTATGTTGCAACGGGAATTGCAATGGTTACCTGCGTCATGCCGCTGCTGACGTAACTTATTGGTACATTGGGGTTAGCAGAGGGAAAAATGCCCGGGATAACCGACCTAAAAGTAATGGAGCCTCCGGTCGCAGTGCAGTTGGAGCGTCCGCTCTGTGTCGACCTCGACGGGACGCTGGTCAAGTCGGACACGTTCGTCGACTCGCTGATGGTCCTCGCCCGTCGCGACCCCCTGGCCTTTTTGCGCACACCGTTGTGGGCCATCAAGGGAAAGGCACATTTCAAGTCGCAGGTAGCCTCCCTGGTCGCTCTCGATGTTGCCCACCTGCCCTACAACCGTCCTCTGCTGGACTATCTACGAGACGAGCACGCGGCTGGCCGCAAGCTCTACCTGGCCACTGGCGCCGACCACGTCCTTGCCCGGCGTGTCGCCAATCACATTGGCATCTTTGAAGATGTCATGGCCAGCGATGGCGCAGTGAACCTCACCGGAAAAAACAAACTGCAGCACCTGGAAGAACGATTTGCGTCCGGCGGCTTCGACTACATCGGCAATGCTCTTCCCGATCTGCCGCTCCTCAAAAGCGCCCAGCAGGCAATGCTCGCCAATCCTGACCTCAGGTTGAACAGTGCTCTGAGGAGCGGAAATATCAAAGTCAGCAGGAAGTTCCTCGACCGCTCGGGCGCGCCTCGTGCCTTGGCGAAGGCCCTGCGGGTGCATCAATGGGCAAAGAATCTGCTCGTCTTTCTGCCGCTGCTGCTGGCCCACACCATCCATCTAGGGCCCGTATTGACCGCGGTCGCGGCCTTCTTCTGCTTCTGTTTTACCGCTTCTGCAACGTACATCTTGAATGACTTGCTTGACCTGGAGGCAGACCGCGTACACCTGAACAAGCGCAAGCGGGCCTTTGCCGCAGGCGATCTTTCCGTAACTGCGGGTCTTGCCATTTCGTTTCTGCTCGCGGCCCTTGCCTTGATCATGGCCGCTTACTTGCCACCAAAATTCCTGTTCTTCCTGCTGCTCTATTTTGTGACCACGCTGGCCTATTCCCTGGTGCTTAAACGCATCGTTCTCGTGGACGTCGTCATCCTTTCGGGCCTGTACACCGTGCGCATGGCGGCCGGCGCCGCCGCCACTCACACACTCATCTCTGCCTGGCTTGCCGCCTTTTCCATTTTCTTTTTTCTCAGTCTGGCGATGGTCAAGCGTTTCAGCGAATTACAGAACCTGCGCACGCGCGGCGCCAACCCCACTTCCTCCAGAGGCTATCTCTTAAGCGACATTGAGCAGGTGAGAACCTTCGGCACCTCCAGCGCTTATGCCTCGATCGTCATCTTCACGCTCTATATCAATGGTCGTGACGTGACGGCGCTTTATCACCACCCCAGCCGCATGTGGTTGATCACGCCGCTGATGATCCTGTGGGTCAGCAGGGTTTGGCTGCTGGCCTCGCGGGGCATACTGAACGAAGATCCCGTGGTCTTCGCCCTCGAAGACCGCATGAGTCTGCTGCTCGGTTTGGGGGCCTTGCTGGCAGCCTATTCAGCGCTGTAGAACCGGCCTCTTCAGGGTGTATACCGGAGAGAGCGTTGCTTTTTTCGTGAAACGACTCGAGAAAGATAATTGACCTATGCCCCCTCACCAGGACCGGCTGCAGTTTGAATCCTGGGGCCGCTATCCAAGGCTCCCCGCAGAAGTCCGCCCCCTGTACTGGAAAGAGGATTTTCCTCCCCCCCAAGTCTCCAGCGCAAAAATGCTGGCGGTGGGCATGGGACGCAGTTATGGAGACGTTTGCCTGCTCCAGAACGGAACCCTGCTGCGCACGCCGAACCTCGATCGTCTGATCTCGTTCGATGCGCAAACCGGCCTGTTGCGCTGCGAAGCCGGAGTCACGCTGGCGGAGATCCTTGACTTCGCCGTGCCCCGCGGCTGGTTCTTGCCTGTGAGCCCGGGCACCAAGTACGTAACTGTCGGTGGAGCGATTGCCAACGACATTCACGGTAAGAACCACCATGTGGCAGGCACCTTCGGCCTGCACACGCCATGCTTCGAGCTGATACGGTCGGATGGGACACAGATTGTGTGCAGCGCGACCCAGAATCCTGACATGTACGCTGCGACCATTGGTGGCATTGGACTGACCGGCCTGATCAGTTGGGCTGAAGTGCAGATGCGCCCCATCGTTTCCCGGCTCATTCGGTATCAATCCACACAGTTCGTCGGGCTGGAGGAATTTGTCGCACTTTCCAGAGCAAGTACACAGGAATATTCCGTGGCGTGGATCGATTGCGTCGCCCAAGGCCGTAATTTTGCCCGCGGCATTTTCATCCAGGGTCTGCACGACGAAAATCCCGGGCCGCTTACACCTTTAGCCAAGCCAAAGTTGGCCCTGCCCTTCGACCTGCCGGACTTTGCCCTCAACCGCTCGTCCGTCGGCGCCTTCAATACTCTCTACTACCACAAGCAAATCACCAAGCAACGCTCTGGCCTGACCGATTACGAGCCCTTCTTTTATCCCCTGGACCGCATCCTGCAATGGAATCGGCTGTATGGCCAGCAAGGTCTGCTCCAGTTTCAATGTGTCCTGCCGTGGGCAAGCGATACCCTGGGAATGACCGAGCTGTTGAAGGCGATTACCGCGTCCGGCCTGGCTTCGTTTCTTGCCGTGATCAAGGTCTTCGGAGATGTGGTTTCGCCTGGGATGATGTCCTTTCCCATGCCCGGAATCACCCTGGCGCTGGATTTTCCCATCCGGCGGGAGGTGAGCTTCGCCCTGCTGGATAGGCTGGCCGCTATTACGGCCGAATTCGGCGGCCGCATGTATCCCGCCAAGGACGCCTGCATGAGCGCGGCGCATTTCCAGCAGTTCTATCCCCAGTGGGAACAGTGGGCGGTTTACATCGATCCCTCGTTCAGCTCCAGCTTCTGGCAACGGGTAGCCGGCCTTGCCTAAACGCGATCCGGGTTTTCCCTCCAGTGTGCTGGTGTTGGGAGCCACCTCGAGCATCGCCATCGCGACCATGCGGCGGCTCGCGGCAGGCAATTCCCGCTTCATGCTGGTGGCCAGGCACAGCGACCGGCTCACGGCGGTAGCCCAAGATCTGCTGACCCGGGGCGCGGCCACCGTAGACATCTGGGTGATGGATTTGGATGACACAGCGGCCCACCCGGAGATGCTGGCCGCCGCGGCGGAGCGGCTGGGCAAGATCGATCTGGCCCTGATCGCTCACGGGGTGTTGGGTGACCAGCAGGCGGCGGAAGCGGATTTTGAGATCGCCGCAGCCATTCTGCATACCAATTTCATTTCCACTGTCTCTCTGCTGACCTGGCTGGGAAACTACTTTCAGACCCAGCGCGGGGGCGCGTTAGCAGTCGTGTCCTCAGTGGCCGGCGACCGCGGCCGCAAGAGCAATTATGTCTATGGCGCGTCCAAAGGGGCGCTCAACATCTTTCTCGAAGGACTGCGCAACCGCATCGACCGCGATGGAGTGCAGGTGCTGACCATCAAGCCCGGGTTCGTAGCCACGCCAATGACCGCCCACGTGGCCCACAACGCGCTTTTTGCCACGCCGGACCAGGTCGCCCGCGGCATATTGAAGGCCATTGAGCGGCGCCGTGATGTCGCTTACTTGCCCTGGTTCTGGTTCTGGATCATGCTGCTGGTCCGCGCCATTCCCGGTTCTCGTTTCAAAAAAATGAACATGTAGCTTTGCGGCGCCGTAGCCGTGCTTTTGCATCCTCCCAACAACTTTGCGAATCGTAGGGACAGTCGCTTTTGCGGCTAGGGATGGTGTTGCCATGGACTTGCAGCTGGTAGGAAAGACAGCCTTGGTCAGCGGATCAACCGCTGGTATTGGCCTCGCTATTGCCGGCGGCCTCGCCCAGGAAGGCGCGACGGTTTATGTCAACGGCCGCACCGAAGCCAGAGTGCAGCAAGCCATGGAGCAGGTGCAAGCCTCGAAAGCGCAGGTGAAACAAACACAGGGCACGGTTGAGGGGATCACCGCCGACTTGGGGAGCGTAGAGGGCTGTGTGGAGCTCTTTAGCCAGCTACCCAGGGTGGACATTCTGGTCAATAATCTCGGCATCTTCGAAGCTAAGCTTTTTGCCCAGATCTCCGATGAAGACTGGCGCCGTTTTTTCGAGGTAAACGTGCTCAGCGGCGTACGCTTGTCCCGCCAGTATCTGCCCGGCATGCTAAAGAATAACTGGGGCCGAATTTTATTTATCTCCAGCGAGTCGGCAGTTCAAATCCCGGTGGAGATGATTCACTACGGCATGACCAAAACCGCCCAACTTGCCATAGCCCGTGGTCTGGCTGAGTCGGTTGCGGGTAGCAAGGTTACAGTTAACAGTATTCTGGCCGGCCCAACCCGTTCGGAGGGCGTCTCCGGCTTTGTTAGTGGTATGGCCGCGCAGAAGGCTGTGAGCGAAGCCCAGATAGAAAAGGAATTCTTCGAGACGATCCGGCCCTCTTCCCTGATCAAGCGTTTTGCCACTACGGAAGAAATAGCGTCGTTAGTGGTTTACATGGCGAGCGAGCGATCCTCGGCGACCACCGGCGCCGCCCTTCGGGCCGATGGTGGTGTCGTGCGCTCTATTCTCTAGTCGAGAAAAGAACCTGCTGAAGGTGTGCCCTTTGGATCCATCATTGGCCGCTGCTGGCGTGGAGTGGGGCATCCAGATCGTACACGTCGATCGAGTATCCAATGTGCTTGACAATCGGGTATTTCGAAAGCCAGCTATAGTCTTCCTTCGGGTGAACGACCCAGTCTTCTGTGACACCAGGCGACAGGCCATAGCGGATATTTTTGCTGATCGCGAGCAGTCCGCCACCGTCGTTGTTGCGGAACAGCGCTGCCGCATCCATTCCCAGGGTGCTAACTAAGCTTTTGTCGGGAAATACAAATAACCGGAGCGAATACTTCCGCCCCTGAGCCTGATCGGAATGCAGCCACTGCGCCAGTTGACCGATGTCCTGACCATGGTCGAGATTGCTGTCGAGGAGGTACTTAGCGCCTTGACTTGGGCCCCCGACGATCAGGTTGAAGAACTCGGCATAGTTAGGCGCTATCCATGCTGATTCGACTAGCGCCACGGTGATCACAATCCCCAGAAATGCCAGGCCTCTCCCTCCAGCCTGGATAAGTGTGAAGCAAACCAGCAGATAAAGAAACGGCAACACGGGGAGCACGTGGCGGATGCCGATGTCGATATGCGAGGGCAACACTGCGGCCAGGAAGACGGCGGCAGGGATCAGGATAACCGCAATCCGCCAGCGGTGAGCCCGAAACGACGGCGCCAACAGCAAGCATCCGGCCACCAGCAATCCCGCCAAAAGCCCAATGGGCTCTTTGATAGCAATTGCCTCGGGAAAGTAGTACCACCATCCAGTCTCACTGAAGTGGCCGTTAAGATAGTCACGATTTTCTTTACTATGCTGGACCAGGGCCATCAAACCCAGAGGAAAGCTGGGCATGGGAATTTCGGCGTTGCGAACTCGCAATGGGATCTTCAGGAAGTTCGACTCAGGCGCGGTAAACATGGTCTGGTTGCTCAACCGGTCCACGTTGAAAAAATACGTACCCCAAATGGTAACGAATGCGACGAGCGCAGCCGCCGCGATGTGTGCGATCGGGGGCCACTGGCGCAAGTACCCGCGCAACGTCTTCGGCGACTCGCTTGTCTTGGCCCAAAACGGAAGCACGATCATCAGCAGGACGATGGCGGGAACGACGACAACACAGGAGAATTTAGTGGCGATGGCAAGACCAACTGCGATACCCATGATCACCGCACGCCGCATACCGCCCAGCACAACCCAACGTGCCCCGTAATAGGTCGCTGCCAGATAAGCGGTGCAGGCCGCTGAGTCGTTGTGGACCCACGCCGAGTTACCCAGGAATGCCGGGTCCAGGCTGAAGAAGACGACCGACAACGCGGCAATGAATTCATTGCCAATCCATGCCGCCAGCAGGTAGAGATACAGTAAGGCGGCGAGAGGAAAAACCAGCATACTCAGACGAGCGGTTCTGAGCACCTTCCAATAACTCACTTTGTTGTGGAAGAGGATCTCCGTACCCTGGTCAAACGTGTCGGGCAGAGAAACGATTGCGGTGCTAAGTTCACTATGCGGAAAGTGGACGCCAAGAAGATAGAGCGGTAGGCCGCTCACCAGGCGCGTCACCGGCGGCTGTTCGACACCTGAAGTGACTTTTCCTGTGTCGTACATAGCGACAGCGGAGGCTATATGGTAGGGCTCGTCGACAGTGCTATTAAAGATAAACATTGCATGCAGAATGCGCACCAACATGATGAGTGCGGCAAGGATGGCAATGGTGCGATTGAGCTTCGCGGAACGCAATGCTGGTTGTGAAAGCCCGTTTGAGAACTCCATTTTCCTCGCCTGCTTTTCTGCTGACGGCGCGCTGCAAGCTTGCAAACAAGAGCCATCGCCGCTTTTCGTGATCTCAAGGATTTAAGATTGTGACCTTTTTGGCAATACCGATTTACTCATAGGTGGATGACACTTAACGGTTACCCATCGGCAGGACTGAATTGGCTATGCAGGTGACTTGATAGTGACTCTCACCGCCGGATCGTAACTAAGTGGCTAGACCTCCTCACCATCGAAAGATGACAGCGGGACGGCTGACCACAATGCTTGGTTGAGGTTCCGTGAGCAGGTTGAAGCGATGAGGCGGAGTTTGGGGGCGCGCCCGTCCAAAGGCGAGGGTGCAGAGAGCAAAGGCTGGATTGGTTCCGGGAAAGGGCGGTTGCAGGCCGCACTCTTCGGGGTGCAGATGGCTTTGGAAGGTAACCATCTAAGGAGTGACCCGCGATTCAGGGAAGTGTTGACTTGAGGGGGAGGGGCCGTTAGATTACAGGAACAGGTAAGCCAAGACCCGACACGGCAACCGCGTTAACTGATTCTTAGCCCCTTCGAGGGGTGGTCTGAAATGCTCAACGGTCCTGGTACCTGCTCGTAACATCTTCCTCCCCCCCGATAGGCGTTTATGCAAGCAAGCAAAGAGCTGGAGATTTGCTCGCCACCGGTGACGAAACCGGAGCTGACTTATCGTTCAGACATCGACGGCCTTCGCGCGGTCGCTGTGCTGCTGGTCTTCGCCTTTCACTTGCAAGCCTTCAAGATTATGGGAGGGTTCGTTGGCGTCGATGTCTTTTTCGTCATCTCGGGATTTCTGATCAGCTCGGTCATCCTGCGTGACATCGAAGAGTCACGTTTTTCGCTGGCGGCGTTCTATGAGCGGCGCATCCGGCGCATCATTCCCGCCCTTGTCGTGATGATGTTTGTAACCACTTTGTTTTGTGCCTTCTATCAGCTCCCCGCGCAAGTGGAAGACACCGCCAAGTCGCTGCTGGCTGCGACTTATTCTGTTTCTAATATCTATTTCCTGTTAACTACCAATTACTTCTCGACCAGCGACGCTAAACCCTTCTTGCCGACCTGGTCCCTGGCTGTGGAAGAGCAGTTTTATATTTTCTTCCCGCTATTCCTGCTTCTGATCCGGCGGATGTTTCCAGGCAGGTTGAAAACCGCGATCCTCGGTGTGGCCGCGGTGTCGTTCGTCGTGAGTGTATGGAGCGTATTCGCATTTCCCACCGCAACGTTTTATCTTCCCTTCGCGCGGGCGTGGGAGTTGTTACTTGGAACGATGCTGGCGTTGGATGTCTTTCCCCGTATCGAGTCCGCTGTAGGGCGGAACCTGACTGCGGCCGCCGGATTGACCGGTATCCTGGTTTGCGCTTATTTCTACTCGGATAAGGTCCCTTTCCCTGGGCTGGCGGCATTGGCGCCATGCCTGGGCGCGGCGTTCATCATTGCCGCCGGGGAGACCGGCACATCGGTTGTCGGCCGCCTGCTGTCTCTTAAGCCAGTCGTGTTTATCGGCCTTATTTCGTATTCGTTGTATTTATGGCACGTGCCCCTCATCATTTTCCAGCGTTTGACTCTGCTGCAAATACCCCATGCCCCGGATCGAATCCAAAAGGGGACGACGGTGCTGGTGGCCGTCGTGTTGGCCACGCTCTCCTGGAAGTTTGTGGAGACCCCGTTTCGCAAGGGACGGTGGATTCTCAAAGGAAATGCCGCGTTTCGCTTTGCCGGAATAAGTGCAGCGGTGCTTACCGTCTTGGGCGTCCTGCTGGTTGCTCTGCACGGCCTGCCGTCAAGGTATTCGCGACAACAGCTCGCACTCGTCTCCAATATCGATAATGCATTCAGCGTGAGGGAGGGAACATGCTTTATCGAGACAGGCGTATCGGTAGCGAAGCGCATTGATGCAGCGGACTGCCTGCGCCAGGATCCTTCGCGCAAGAACTTTCTCCTGATCGGCGATAGTCATGCAGCGCACCTTTGGTACGGGCTACAGAAGGTCTTCCCGGACATCAATTTCCTGGAGGCTACAGCATCCAACTGCATGCCATCCATACAGAACAATCAGGAGCGGCTGGTAGATGCATGGAATGATCGCCTGTCGGGAAATGTGTGCCGCGGCATGACCGAGTACGTCTATGGCGATTACCTGCCGAGCCATCCTGTGGATCGCGTTTTGCTCGCATCGCGCTGGGAACCCCAGTACCTGCCTGACCTGGATCATACGATCAGGGCGCTGCAGCAACGCGGAATCAAAGTCGTGCTGTTCGGCCCGATCGTGCAGTACGATACGGACCTTCCATGGCTGCTGGTGCGGGGGCTTGGGAAGAATGAGCCGGGGTTTGCGCAGCATCACCGCGTTCAGGCGTACGAAGCGCTGGACGCGAAGATGTCCGCGCTGGCTCGGGATACCTGGAAAATCGATTATGTTTCGTATTTCAACATGCTTTGCCATCAGAATGTCTGTGTGGACACGGTAGGCAGTGATATCCCGTTGCTATCCGATTACGGACACCTGACCAAAGCGGGGTCGGTGTTGGTGGCGGAGAAGATAAAAGCCAACGGCGGATTCGGGAGCGAGTGAAAGAGAACACAGCTACTTTGGGCTAACGGTAAACGGTGACGGCAATGGGACACAGTTTTGCGGGATCTGACTTTATGGGCACGGGGGGGCGGGGCAAATCCGCCGGCGGTAACGGTTCTGGGCCATCCAAGGTTCTGCCGCTCACCTCTCTACGATTCTTCGCCGCTCTCTATGTGGTTTTCTTTCATACCCTTGTGCTCGCCTTCGGCGCCGGCGTGACAGATCACTCAACCGTTTATGGCCGTGTGATGCTATTGGGGTATATTTCGGTGAGTTTCTTTTTCACCTTGTCAGGCTACATACTGGCCGTCAGCTACCTGCCGCGAAAAGTCTCGACGCAACAATTCTGGTGGGCGCGCTTTGCTCGCATTTATCCTCTCTTTCTCGTCACTCTTTTCATCGGTTGCCCACAATACCTCATTGGCGTCGCAAAGCAAATTGGCTATCACGCTGCGGCCGCCGGCCTCCTCGACAAGTTGGTTGGCAACATCTTCTTGCTGCAGGCATGGATACCTTCCATGGCCAAGATCGACTTTCCCAACTGGTCACTTTCCGTCGAAGCGTTTTTCTATTTGCTGTTTCCCTTTCTGCTTGTCGCGCTCGCCAAGCCCCGAGTACGCTTCCTTGCGACTATCGGAGTCCTCACCTATCTTGCCGGAATTTGCTTTGTTGTTTCGGCGATACATGCTCACGTCGCTGAGGATGTGCTCAGGTATAACCCTCTTTTTCATCTGCATTCGTTTGTGATCGGAGCCGTTGTCGGAGTCATCCACACAAAAGTCCGCTTGCATTCCCGTCTCGCTCCGGCCTTCCTCGCCATGGCCATTCTATGTTTTGCCTTTACTGTGCACTACTACAGTTACATACCGATGTCCCTTCTGCACGACGGCCTGCTTGTACCCGCGTTCGTCTGCCTGATCCTCGCCTTCGACTCTGGCAACAAAGGGCTGGATAGGCTTCTTTCTGCGAGGTGGCTTGTCATCCTGGGCGAAGCCAGCTATGGCCTATACCTCCTCCACATACCATTGTGGGAGGTCTTCCACCATTTGCGATTGGACCACTCCGGCGCTGGTTACCTGCTCTACTTGTTCTCCGCCATCACGCTCAGTGTGTTGAGTTTCTTCTATCTCGAAACACCTTTGCGGCGCTTGTTGACCAAGCCATCCTCCCTCGTTCCAACAGCGACTGCCTATTGGCGGAAGCTACGGCCGCTGCACGGTAGCGCTGCCCTTCCCCGGGCCGCATCCTGAGCACGGCCCACGGATACGTTGTCGGCTATTATGGTAACGGGAAAGTTTCGCGGATTAGCGGCCTAAAAAAGCTCAAGCGCGAAGTGCAGCGGCCTTAAAAAGCAAGGACGCCGAATTCATGCAGTAACGCAAGCCGGTCGGCGGCGGCCCGTCGTTGAAGACGTGGCCCAGGTGTCCATCACATCGAGCGCAGGCGACTGCCGTGCGCTCGCCAAAACTGTGGTCTTCCACTTCCAAAATGTTTTGCCTGGCGATCGGCTGCCAGAAGCTTGGCCAACCAGTGCCGGAATCGAACTTCGTCTCCGAGGAGAACAATGCCGTACTGCAACAGACACAATAGTACAAACCACTTTGGTGCAGGTTCCAGTACGCACCCGTGTAGGCCATCTCGGTATCAGCCTGTCGCGCTATATCGTAGGCATTTGCGGAAAGCTGGCGCTTCCACTCCGTCTCACTCTTCACGATCTTAGGCACCCGAACCGTGCCTGTTGGTACACCCTGCGCCGAAAACTCGGCAATCTCCACCTCGGGAGCAGATCCACTAGGAACGGCTGACGCCTGGGGAGCCTCGCCCGGGCGCATAAACCAGAGCGCGACTCCGGCTAACGCCGCGCCGCCGCTCAAGAGAAACCCGCGACGGGGCATTTTCGGGCTAAGGTCGGAGTCGAACATACCTTCCTTCGACGCGCCATCAGCCAGGAAGTTACGCGTCGAGCTGCTTAGTTACCAATTCGTTCAGCAGCGCAGGATTGGCCTGCCCTTTTGACAAGCGCATCACCTGGCCCACGAAGAATGCGGCTACCGTCTTCTTGCCCGCCCGGTACTGTTCCAGCTGCTTGGGATTCCCCGCGATCACTTCCTGGATCAACTTGCCCAGCACCGCGGGGTCACTGATCTGTTGCGGCTTCTCGCGCTCGTACACGGTTCCAAAGTCCTCGCCATTTTCAAACGCCGTATCGAAGATCCCCTTGAGCTGCTTGCTGGAAAGCTCTCCACCCTCGGCCAGATCTGCGGCCTTCACTAATCCTTGCATCGTGATCGGAGACTCTTCCAGATCGAGGCCCTTGGCCTTCAGACGGCCCATCAATTCGCTCTGGATCAGGTTGGCGACCCGCCGCGGGCTGCGCGCCTGCCTTGCCGCACTCTCAAACTGGTCGGCAAAGGCGCGGGTGGCGGTCAGTGTTTGCGCATCCTGCATGGTGATCTCGTACTCCGCGATCATGCGCTTGCGGCGCGCCTCCGGCAGCTCCGGCATTCGGCTCACCAGGATGCCCTTCCACTCCCCGGAAACCAGCAACGGCGGCAGGTCGGGCTCTGGAAAATAGCGGTAGTCGTGCGCCTGCTCCTTGGACCGCATGGAGTAAGTGCGGCCTTCGTTCGCGTTCCACAGTCGAGTCTCCTGGGTCACACGGCCGCCGCTTTCAATCACTTCCACCTGGCGCTCAATCTCATACTCCAGCGCCGAGCGGATAAAGCGGAAACTGTTAACGTTCTTGACCTCGGCCTTGGTCCCGAATTGCTTCTGCCCGCGCGGCCTTACGCTCACATTGGCATCGCAGCGTAGCGAACCCTCTTCCATGTTGCAGTCGCTCACGCCGGTGTACAGCAGAATCTCTTTGAGGCGGGTCAAGTATTCGTAAGCCTCATCCGGCGTTCGCAGATCGGGCTCACTCACAATTTCGATCAGCGGCGTTCCGCATCGGTTCAGGTCCACGTAGGTCTTGGTTGCAGAGTCGGCAAAGCCGTCATGCATGCTCTTGCCCGCATCCTCTTCCATATGCAGCCGCGTAATGCCAATCCGTTTGGTGACGCTGTGGCCCGAGCCATCGAGCGCCGGAACATCGATCCATCCGTTTTCTGCCAGCGGCTTGTCGAACTGCGAAATCTGGTAGCCCTTGGGCAAGTCAGGATAGAAGTAGTTCTTGCGAGCGAAGACCGACTGCTCGCGCACTTCGCAGTTGATCGCGGTCGCGGCCAGTACTGCGAACTCCACCGCGCGCTGGTTCAGCACCGGCAGTGCACCCGGCAAGCCCAGACAGGCCGGACAAATATGTGTGTTCGGTTCACCGCCGAACTTATTTGCGCAGCCGCAAAAGGCCTTGGTATTGGTGAGCAGCTGTACGTGAACTTCGAGTCCGATGACCGGCTCGTACCGTTCCAGCACTTCAGGCGATACGCTCTTCGCAGTGACCGTCATTACTTTCGATTTTAGCAACGCCGGCGGCGCAGCTGGCAGGGTTTTGCTCATCGAATTTCTGTCTCAAGCCGCCACTTCCTGGCCGCTGGGTACAAAGAAAGGGTAGTAAGATTCTCCAGGCAGGTCCGTACGTCTGGAGAATCCCGCCAGTGATCGACATTCGTCAGGAAGTAACTGCGGTCATTGAGGCCACCGTTCTGGTTGTGGCCGCCCTCTTTCCCATCGTCAATCCTTTGGGAAGCGCTGCCATTTTTGTCAATTTAGTAGGACCAATCGCGTCCAACACACAGCGGTTGCTGGCGCAAAAAATCTGCATTTACAGTTTCTTTTTGCTGCTCTGCTCCCTCTTGTGGGGGGTGCATGTACTTGCCTTCTTCGGTATCGAGATCTACGCAGTCCAAATTGGCGGAGGCCTGGTTGTCGCCGCTACCGGATGGTCCCTCTTGAACCAGGACACCGGACGTGCTAAAACCACGCCCACCCAGGAAGACCAAATCCTTGAAAACGCTTTCTACCCTTTTACGCTCCCAATCACAGTGGGTCCGGGTTCAATCTCTGTCGCCATTACGCTCGGAGCGCACCTGCCTGCTGAGCTGCACGAACCTTCCCTGTTCTCACCGCGTGTGTTGATCGCGGCCATCGGGGGCATCACGTTGATCTGCGCGATCATCTATGTGTGTTACATCTATGCGCGGAAAGCGGAGCAGCTTCTCGGCAGATCCGGAACCTCGATGGTGATGCGTCTTTCCTCATTCATCCTACTCTGCATCGGGGTGCAGATCATCTCCTCCGGCATCAAGGCATACCTTCAAACAATAGGTAAATTTTAAGCAGTCTTGTGTAGAAATTACGAGCGCCGCTTCAGGATGGATTTTCCAGCAACGCCGGTCTCCTCATCTGCGAGACATATCGGTCGGTACCGAGATATTTCTTGTAGGCGGTAATCCAGTCGGTAGCAATGGCCCGTTGTGCTGTTGGCAGGTCAAGCTCGCCGTCGCACACTAATTGGTGCAACCGCTCTTCCAGTGCGTCTTTGACGCGGGCATTCCAAGCGGAAGACGAAGTGGGCTCCGGCCATAAATTATGAATGTCATCCGCACCGCCCAATCCCGGGGTGATCAAGTAGTCGATTTCATAATCCTCGGGGCGGGGGTTCACGATTCCATATTCCCGGAAGACCTGCTGGCGCAAGGAGCTGGGCACGGCGCGGACCACCTCTTCATGGGGCATGGAGCATACATCCCCGATACTCACTGGCCGCGTCGCACCCGGAGTTAAGTCGTGGTTGGGAATCGCCATACTTACCAGGGCAAGGTTGGGCGCCTGCAGCCGGGAATGCCTCAAGAGGAATATGAATCCCAGCACGGTAATGAGCACCGCGGCGCAGAGATGAGCTGTGGTCCGATGAGGTGGAAGCAGCTGCACCAGGCGCGGCCATCGATTGGTGGATGGTACGGCAGCTGCTTCGGCGAGGCGTGCTTTGAGCAAAGAACGCGCGCCGCCCGAAGGCGGTAGCTTTGCATCCAGTGTGCTTCGATGAAGCGTTACAAAATCGGCAATCGTGCCTTCCAGGTCTCCCAATCGGGAGCGGCAGAACCAGCATGCAGTCAGGTGGGCACGGGCTTGTCTCGCGCGCCTTCCGGATATCTCTCCGTCGACAAGGAGCAAAATATCCTGATCCGACAAGTGGAATGGTTCTCTTAACATGGCATCATCCTTCGTCCACGCGCCCCATACGCGCCAGGGAGCGCGTGAGCGCGATCGATACCGCGCCCAGCGACATCCCGAGAGCCGCGGCTATTTCACGGTAACGGAGCCCCTCTGCCCGCAGGTAAAGACAACAACGGTCCTGCTCCGGCAGCGCGCGCAGAACGGCTTGCATACGTTCATGCCGTTGGCTGCTTGCCGCTTGTTCCTCGGGGTTGAGCGTCGCGGCCGGCTGCTGCTGGGCCAAGGCTTCATCGAAATCAGAGGTTGCCTGGGTTCTCTTGTTGGCGCTGTGCTGTTTCAACGCCAGGTTATGCGCTACCCGAAAAACCCAACCGCGAAGATTTCGCCGCGATTTCCCTAATTGGAGGTGGCGGAAGAGCGCCAGAAAAACCTCCTGGATGATCTCTTCTCCATCCTGAAAAGACAGTCCTCGCGAGACCACATAGCGAAGCAGGGGATTACGAAACTGCTCAAAAAGATGGATGACCTCGCATTCACTCTCAGAGGGCTTCGCCGAAGATCCAGTGCCGGCGGAGGCTGGAAAAGGCAGCTCACGGATTGCATCTGTCGGCGGCATCAGCGGAAGTCCCCGTTATATATATTCCTTTCTGCACATCATCTGTTCAAGGTTTTTTAGGCCTATGGTTGGTCACACAGGAAGAATTCCCCAAAAAAGACTAAACAGAACTACCGTAAAAGGAATATTCAAGCGGAGGCAAAGCAAGGGTACAAACATGCAGCGGGCCCATTCCCTGGCGAGACGCATCAGCGCACACCCGAAGAGCAACCAGACCAGAAAGGCCTATTCTTGCTTAAGAGATTGACTGCGCTCTACCTCTTGTGTGCCTTGCCCCTCTTTTGCCAAAGCAATCGCGGCGAATTGCGCCTGCGCGTGACCGACCCCGCCGGGCGTGGCGTGAAAACAGCAGTTCACCTCCTCAGCGAGGCAAATCATTATCGAACCACTCTCCAGACCGACGAACAGGGCAACCTGGATATCCAGCGTGTGCCTTACGGTCGCTATCAACTCGAGGTTGAGCAGCCTGGCTTCGCTCCCATATCTGAAGAGCTTATGGTTCGTTCTTCACTGCCCGCCAAATATTTGATCGAGTTGAAACTGGCAGCGGTAAGCCAGTCAGTGACGGTAAACTCGGCCAGCACTTTGATCGACCCCGAGCAGGCTGGCGCTGTCAGCCAAATCGGCTCCGATCTTCTGCAGCAACGGCTCAGCTCCATTCCGGGCCGCTCCTTGCAAGATCTGATCAACTCGCAACCAGGTTGGCTCTACGAGGGAAATGCTGTTCTGCATCCGCGCGGATCGGAGTACCAGACGCAGTTTGTTGTGGATGGAATCCCTCTGACCGATAATCGCTCACCGAGTTTCGGACCTGAGATCGAAGCAGACGACGTGCAGTCCATGAGTATCTATACCGCCGGCATTCCCGCCGAGTATGGTCGAAAAATGGGAGGCGTGGTCGAGTTGAACACGCTTCAGGATTCGCAGCCGGGCTTGCATGGAGAGTTGGTGCTCTCCGGAGGAAGCTTCGCTACCGCCGGTGCCTTCGCGAGAGGGCAGTACGGTTGGGGCAAGAACACGATCGGCGGAAGCGCCAACGGCAGTATGACCGATCACTATCTCAATCCCGTGGTTCCGCAAAACTATTCCAACACCGGCACCCTGGGTGATTTTGCGGCTCGATATCAACGCGACCTTACGCCTGACGACCGCCTGCTCTTAAGCGTGCGCCATGAGCTCTCGCGCTACGACATTCCCAACGAGCAGGTACAGCAAGCGGCGGGACAACGCCAAACTGCAGACAACTTTGAGACCATGGGGACCGCCTCTTACGAGCATATTTTTTCCCCTAAGGCCCTGGGCGATTTGCGTGGAATGGTTCGCGACAATGCGAATGATTTTTACTCCAACGCGCAATCGACTCCTATCGAAGTTTTTCAGCATAACTGGTTTCGCGAGGGATATTTCAAGGGAAGTGTCACCATCGATCACGGACGCAACGAGTGGAAGGCGGGCGTTGAATCGGACAATTTATTTCTCAATGAGAAGTTGAACTACACCATCACCGACCCTACGCAATTCGACCCGGGTTCGCCCACCAAATTTGCATACCAGGCAAATCGCCCGGACCTGGAGCAATCGCTCTTCGTGCAAGACCTGATCCGGCTCCATAACTGGACAATCAACGCGGGCCTGCGCTGGGATCACTATCAGCTCCTGCTGAACCGGCAGACTTTGCAGCCGCGGCTCGCGATTTCGCACTACTTTCCCTCGCACGACGCTGTTATCCATTTCTCCTATGATCGTGTTTTCCAAACTCCATCGTTTGAAAACATCCTGCTGTCGAGTTCGCCGGACGTGGCTTCCATCGATCCCTCGGGATTTCTGCGACTGCCCGTTCAGCCTTCGCAGGGCGATTACTACGAGGCAGGCCTGACCAAGGTCTTCTGCGGTCATGTGAGGCTGGGAGGTAACTACTTCAGACGGTTCGTAGACAACTATGCCGACGATAGCCAGATCGATAACACCAGCATCAGCTTCCCGATTGCGTTCCGCAAAGCCATCCTCTACGGCCTGGAAGGTAAGGTGGAGGTTCCTGACTGGCATCATTTCTCCGGCTTTGGGAGTTACTCGTACATCGTCGGCAACGTCTGGCTCCCCGTCACGGGCGGGCTCTTCTTTGGTGCCGATGCTGATCAAGCCGCTTCTCAACTGACGGGCCATTCGCCCGATTCACAGGATCAGCGCAATACAGTGCGTGGCCGCGTTCGTTACCAAGTGATACCGCGCCTCTGGGCAGCCTTTGGCGTGCAATTTGACAGTGGCCTGCCTTTCGACTTCGACGGAGATCCGGCCACAGTCCTCGCCGAATACGGTCAACAGGTCCTCAATCGCATCAACTTCGCTCGTGGCCGAATCTATCCTGCATTTCAGGCCAACGCTTCGCTAGGCGCGGATGTCTATAAGTCAGATCGCCTGAACATGCGCTTCCAAGCCGACGGCCAGAACCTGAACAACGTGCTCAACGTGATTGATTTTGGCGGCCTCTTCTCAGGCAATGCCATCGGCCCCTCGCGAAGCTTTGCTCTGCGCCTCACCGCCAGCTTCTAGAGCATTTTCACTTCTACTCTGCACGGGGAAAGGCACTGAAGTGCGGCTTTTCTTGCGGAAAAGCCGCCTCGGGAGCGGTTGCCTTGTAAACACCAGAAGTGAAAATGCTTCTAGCCTGCCGAAGCCGGAAAGACTCAAAAAGGATTGCCGGCTCCATGAGTGCCGTGCTTGACTTGAATCGGACGACGCCGCGACCGGCCGAGCCGAGACTCATTGCGTGCCTTACAAGTTCCTTAATCGCCGCGACCTTCTAAAGCAGGCGGCGCTCTCCACGCTGGCGGTACGAACCGGTCGCTCGATCAGTCAGCTCGCGGTCTCCGCCTCTTCGCCAAAGATCCGCGCCATCAACGCGCTACAGTTGGAACCCTTCGTCGAGCCGATGCCTATTCCGCAGCTGTTGCCCAGCGAAGGCCATCGAACTCTGACCGTCCCGTCGTTCAGCATCACCATGCGCGAGATTCGCGTGAAAATGCACCGCGATCTTGCGCCGACGCGGCTGTGGAGTTACGGTTCCGAGGCCATCGGCCCGTTCATCGAAGCCCGCAAAGACGAAGCCTTGTCGGTTGAGTGGCGTAATCAGCTGCCGTCGCGGCATTTTCTCCCCATCGACTACAGCCTGCATGGCTCCGGGCGCGAGCTTCCGGAGTCGCGTGCAGTGGTGCATCTGCACGGTGGCCGCACGCCGGCCGCGGACGACGGCTACCCGACCCACTGGTATCCAACCGGCAAATCACATGTCGCTCACTACCCCAACCGGCAGGATGCAGCCATGCTTTGGTATCACGATCACGCCATGGGCACCAGCCGCTTGAATCTCTACGCCGGCCTGATGGGCGGGTATCTCCTTCGCGATGCACACGAGGCTCAGCTCAACCTGCCGGCGGACAGCTACGAGCTTCCCCTGATCCTCTACGACCGCATCTTCGACCAGGATAGCCAGCTCTTCTATCCCGTCTCTCCCATTCCAGAGCATCCCTGGACAGACGAGGTCGCCGGGGACGCCATGGTCGTAAACGGCCGCGTGCAGCCCTTTCACCAGGTAGAGCCACGCCGCTACCGGCTCCGCGTGCTGAACGCGTCAAACGGGCGTTTTTTTCGTCTTGGACTGTCCAATGGCGCCGGCTTCCTGCAGATCGGGGCGGATCAGGGGTTGCTTCCCGCCCCGGTTAAGCTAGCCGCTCTTCACCTCGCACCCGGCGAGCGGGCTGATCTCATCGTCGACTTTGCGCCCATGCGTGGGGAGCGCATCACATTGACCAATGGAGCGTTTCAGATGATGCAGTTCCGCGTCGGCTCTACTCCCGCCCAGGATACGAGTCGCGTACCCGAAACGCTGCTGCCCATCAACCCCCTGCCTGAGACTTCCGCGGCGCGCACGCGCCAACTCACGCTGAACGAGTTCAAGGATCCTGCCGGCAACGCGATGGTCATGCTGCTCAATCGGACACCGTGGCACATGCCGGTGACGGAGATTGCCAAGCTCGGCTCAACCGAAATTTGGTCGTTGGTAAATTTGACCGAGGATACCCACCCCATCCATCTCCATCACGTTCGCTTCCAGGTGGTTGATCGCCGTGGGTTTGACCGCGACCTCTACCTCCTGCAAAACGCCACCCTGCGCTTCACCAGTTCGGCACTCCCGCCCAACCCTAATGAGGGTGGATGGAAAGATGTAGTGCAATGCCCACCCAACATGGTCACGCGAATCCACATTTCTTTCGACGGCTTTCCCGGCCGCTATCTCTGGCATTGTCACGTCCAGGAACACGAGGCCAACGATATGATGCGCCCGTATGACATCGTGCCCTAGCGGCCCGGGGGGCGTGAACCCGAAGCTATAATTATGGAGAGATTGAGAGTACTCACTCTACATACCGTTCTGCTAGCAGGGTTGCTTGTCCTTTTTGTTGGATGTAGAAACTCTGGTAGTGACAGGCCGATCGGCGCAGTTGTCGATATCCGGGCTCCGTTGGGCCTGCCGCCTGTCCCCATCCCACCAGACAACCCGCCCACCACGGAGACGATCGCGCTGGGCCGCAAGCTCTTCTATGACACCACGCTGTCCAAAGACAAATCCGTGTCCTGCGCCTCCTGCCATAATCCAAACCTCGCTTTTACCGACGGACGCACGCTTGCGCGAGGTGTGGGCGGAATGATTGGCATCCGCAATGCTCCCACCCTATTGAATGCGGCCTACTCACCGCTGCAATTTTGGGATGGCCGGGCGAAGAGTCTCGAAGTGCAGTCCGCCGCTCCGATGGAGGACCCCGTCGAGATGAATCAGAAACACGAGGTTGCGGTCTCCAAGATCGGCAAAGATCCCGTCTATCAGGCCGAGTTCGCCCAGGCCTTCGGGCCAGGAACCGTTACCCTCGAAAAGATTCAGAAGTCGCTGGCGAGTTTCGAACGGACGCTGCTCAGTGGCAACTCTCCCTTTGATCAATATCAATACGGCGGGAACAAACAAGCGCTCTCGCCCGCTGCGGTCCACGGTCTTGCCCTCTTCGAGGATCCGCAAAAAGGCAATTGCGTTGTCTGCCATAGCATCAATAAGAATTACGCACTCTTCACGGATGGCAAGTTCCACAACACTGGCGCGGGTGTGAATGGGGCCGGCGACTTCACTGACCTCGGGCGATTCAAACCAACGAAAATAGAAACCACCAAGGGCGAATTCAAGACGCCTACCTTACGCAACGTCGCGCTCAGTGCACCGTACATGCATGACGGTAGCCTGAAGACACTCCAAGACGTGGTAGATTTCTACGCCGGAGGCGGCAACTCCAATCCCTATCTTGATAAGGAGATCAAACCGCTCAAGCTCTCCGCTCAAGATCGCGCCGATCTGGTCAAGTTTCTCGAGGCTCTGACCGGCGACATGCCCAGCAACGCCGGGCCGCCGGGGAAAGAACAGGCAGTTAGCCAAAGATGAGACCCATTCACTTGCTCCACTTATGTTGCGCGGCCGCGTTGCTTGCGGGTTGCTCGGGAAAGGTCAACACCGAACAGCCCAGCGTCCCCAAGAGCCAGCCGGCGCCGGTATTTTTTAAGGTAGATCCCGCCACCGCCGGGTCTGTGACTGGAACCATACGCTATAAGGGCAGCAGGCCGTCGCCCAAGGTGATCGATATGAGCGAGGAACCGGCCTGCGTGGAAGCTCACCACGGAAAAGCTTATGACGAATCCCTGGTTGTGAGTAAGAACGGCGCGCTGGCCAACGCTTTCATTTACGTCAAGAGTGGCCTCGAAGGAAAAACCTTCGCCATTCCTCCCACCCCGGTCACCATCGACCAGAGTGGCTGCTGGTTTCGTCCGCGTGTGCTGGGCATTCAGACCGGGCAGACACTGCAGGTGATCAACTCCGATCCGGTGACCCACAATATTCACCCAATGGCGGAGATCAACCGCGAATGGAACCACAGTCAGGGTGCGGGAGATCCGCCTATCGCCCGCAGATTCATCAAGCCCGAGATCATGATCCGGGTGAAATGTAACATCCACAGTTGGATGCACGCGTTTATCGGCGTCCTCGATCATCCATATTTTGCGGTTTCCAAAGACGACGGATCATTCGAGATCAAAAATCTGCCCCCCGGTACCTATACCATTGCAGTCTGGCAGGAAAAGCTTGGGACCCAGGAGCAGCAGTTAACCGTTCCTCCGCACGGCACTGCTGAGGCCAACTTCACATTTAAGGAAAAGTAAAGCTATGCGCAAACTCGGATATTTGCTCCTTGCAGTGAGTCTGACTGTGTTGTCAACGGGCTGCAACTCGGCCAAAGCTCCTGAGCAGCCTGCGCAAACCAAACCGGCAGAAACCTCAGAACCGCGGATTTACGTGACCAACGAAGTCGGTGGCGACCTAACCGTGATCGACTCTGGCAACTACAACGTGCTGGCCACCGTTCCCCTGGGCAAGCGTCCCCGCGGCATCCATGCCAACCCTGACCACAAGACCATCTACGTTGCCCTCAGCGGCTCGCCTATTGCTGGGCCGGACGTTGATGAGAGCACCCTTCCGCCGCCCGACAAGAGTGCTGACGGAATCGGGATCTTCGATATTGCCCAGAACAAAGTTGTCCGCATCATTCATGGCGGCTCTGATCCGGAGAATTTTGACGTCAGCCAGGATGGCACGCAACTTTACATCTCCAACGAAGACGTTTCCGCCGTAAGCATCGTCGACATTGCCTCCGGCAACGTCGTCAAATCGCTACCGATTGGAGCCCAGCCCGAAGGCGTCAAGGTAACTCCGGACGGCAAGCAAGTCTGGGTAACTTCCGAGGAGACTGGGACCATCTCCGTACTGGATCCTGCGGCGGGCAAGATCATCAAGACCTTCAAGGTTGGGCATCGTCCGCGCAACATTGCTTTTTTTCCTGATGGCTCGCGTGCCTACGTCAACGCTGAGAATGACGGTACGGTGGTGCTGGTAGATGCCAAAAAATACAAAGTGATCCAAACCATTTCGCTTGGCAAGCCGGGCTTGATCAAACCCATGAACGTCATACTTTCTCCGGACGCGACGAAGCTCTATGTCAGCACCGGCAGAGGCCACCAGGTATTTACGGTCGACACAGCTACGAATAAGGTTCTTGGCTCGGTCGAAGTCGGAGCACGCCCCTGGGGCATAGCGCTCTCGCTCGACGCAAAGACGTTGTATTCCGCCAATGGGCCTTCCAATGACGTGTCGGTAGTCGACCTGGCGACCAACACCGTGACCAGAAAAATCAAAGCCGGCCAGGGTCCCTGGGGCGTGCTCGTATTGCCGCGATGAAAGGGTATGATTCCCGGCGGAGCCTGTGCTCTATCAGAACCCTATAGGAATGGGACGGGTGCCCCACGTTCGCCTCAGCGTACGTGGGCCGAAAAGGACGGGCGAAGCCCACCATAGTTTTCTGTGAGATCGACCGAGCAAATTCGAGACACGGCCAGGAAAAGCAATCGAAACATATCATTTTCGGCCCACGTACGCTGAGGCGAACGTGGGGCACCCGTCCCATTCCTATAGGGTTCTGCTTGTCGTCTTTGCTTGCCCAACGCCAGAGCTAAAAGCCCAGACCTACCCGGTGGTGAGTTTTCCGGAGCCCGTGAAGCCCGTCCCCTCAAACGTATTTGCGGTTACGGGATGTCAGCTTGCCGCCAGTTGCCGCAACACATACTGCAGAATGCCGCCATTCTCGTAATAGAGAATCTCCTGCGGCGTATCGATGCGCACCGTTGCCTTGAACTGCTTCACCACCCCAGCCGTGTCCGTCGTCTTGACCGTCAGCGCGCGCCCCTGGGCAAACTTCTGCTCCAGCATGGTGCGAATCCCCTCCAGGTCAAAGACTTCCTCTCCGGTGAGCCCGAGCGACTCCACACTTTGACCGCTCTCAAACTGCAACGGCAGGATCCCCATGCCCACCAGGTTGGACCGGTGGATGCGCTCATAACTCTGCGCAATCACCGCCCGCACGCCCAGCAACCGTGGCCCCTTGGCTGCCCAGTCACGCGACGATCCGGAACCATATTCCTTGCCCGCAAGAATCACCAGCGGTGTGCCGCGCTCAGCATATTTCACTGAGGCGTCGAAGATGCTCATCCCCTCACCCTCCGGCAGCAGGCGAGTCACACCACCTTCTGTTCCCGGAGCCAGCTTGTTGCGCAGCCGCACGTTGGCAAAGGTGCCGCGCACCATCACCTCGTGATTGCCTCGCCGTGATCCATAGGAATTGAAGTCCGTCGGCTTCACTCCATGCTCCACCAGGTATTTACCGGCAGGTCCGTCCTTCTTGATAGAGCCCGCGGGCGAAATGTGGTCAGTGGTGACGCTGTCTCCCAGGACTGCCAGCACCCGCGCGCCTTTAATCTCCTCTACCGGAGCGGGCTTGGCCGGCATACCGTCAAAATAAGGAGCCTTGCGGATATAGGTCGAGTCCGGCTCCCACTGGTAAGTGTCGCCGGTGGGGAACTTGAGATTCTGCCAGTTCTTATCGCCATCCGTAACAGTTGCATATTCTTTGGTAAAGATCTCCGAGTCGATCGCCGACGCGATGGTGCTGTTGACCTCATCCTGGGTGGGCCAGATGTCCTTCAGATACACCGGCGCGCCCTGCGTGTCCTTACCGATTGGATCAGTATCGAAGTTGTGCTCAATGTTCCCCACCAGCGCGTAGGCAACGACCAGTGGCGGCGACATCAGGTAGTTGGCCCGCACCTCAGAGTTGATGCGCCCCTCGAAATTTCGATTGCCGCTGAGCACCGAGACCGCGACCAGCCCATGGTCGTCGATCGCTTTGGAAACGTCCGTTGGCAATGGGCCCGAGTTGCCAATGCAAGTGGTGCAACCATAGCCGACCACCTGAAACCGCAGCTTATCCAGGAACTCGAGCAGCCCGGACCGCTGGTAATAATCCGTGACCACGCGCGAACCCGGCGCCAGGGAAGTCTTGACCCAAGGCGGCACTCGCAGTCCCTTCTCCACCGCCTTCTTCGCCAGCAGTCCGGCAGCGACCATGACCGACGGGTTTGAGGTGTTGGTGCAACTGGTGATCGCGGCAATCACGATGGATCCATGGTCCAGATACGGATCGACATCGATCCCGAAGCGTTCCTTGACCGTAGTCGCCGGGCCCTTCTCGGGCGTGGACTTTTCACTCCCGTTGGGCCAGGTGTGACCGCCCTCACCCTCCCAGCGAATAGTTTGGCGTTCCTTCCGTCCCGCGGCGCTCGGCCCCAACAAGCCAGGCAATTGCTGCTCGAAGCTGGCGCCGGCCTCCGAGAGCAGTACGCGGTCCTGGGGACGCCGTGGACCAGCAACACTGGGTTCGACCGTCGAAAGATCGAGCTCCGTAGTCTGGGTGTATTCTGCCGCCGGCGAATCCGGAGTGTGAAACCATCCCTGTTCCTTGGAATACGCCTCCACCAGGTTGATCTGCTCCGCGCTCCGCCCTGTCAACCTCAGATAACGCAGGGTCTCCGCGTCGATTGGGAAGATGCCGCACGTTGCGCCATACTCCGGCGCCATGTTGCCGATCGTAGCTCGGTCCGCGAGGCTCAATTCGCTTACGCCGGAGCCGTAAAACTCAACAAACTTACCCACCACGCCCAGCTTGCGCAGTATCTCGGTCACCGTCAGCACCAGGTCGGTGGCTGTAGCGCCCTCGCGCAGCTTGCCCGTCAGCTTGAACCCCACCACCTGGGGCACCAGCATGGAGACCGGCTGACCTAACATCGCTGCCTCGGCTTCAATTCCACCCACTCCCCAACCCAGGACCCCCAATCCGTTGATCATGGTGGTATGGGAGTCGGTACCCACCAGCGTGTCAGGATACGCCAGCACCGGACCGCCATTTGCCTGCCCCGGCTGGCCGTGGGCAGACGTGGTAAAGACTACGCGGGCCAGGTATTCCAGGTTTACCTGGTGGCAGATGCCCATGCCAGGAGGCACGGCGGAGAAGTTGCGGAACGCAGTCTGGCCCCATTTAAGAAACGCATAGCGTTCCCGGTTGCGCTGAAACTCCAGTGCGGCGTTGATGGAATACGCGTTCGCTGTGCCGAACTCGTCCACCTGCACCGAGTGGTCGATCACCAGTTCCGCCGGTTGCAGCGGGTTGATCTTCTCCGGGTTGCCGCCGAGCTTTTTCATCGCATCGCGCATGGCCGCCAGATCGACGATGGCCGGCACTCCGGTAAAGTCCTGCATGAGCACCCGCGCCGGCATAAACGCGATCTCTCGCGCCGGTTCCGCATTCGCCTGCCACTTGGCCAGGAATTCAATGTCGTTCGCGGTCACGCTCTTGCCGTCTTCCTGCCGCAACAGGTTTTCCAGCAGGACGCGCAGGCTATAGGGCAGACGATGGAGGGAGATGCCTTTGCCCTCGAGTGCCTGCACGCGAGATATTTGGTAGCTCTTATTGCCGACCTTCAGGATGGATTGGCTGCCGAAGCTGTTCATGGGTATTTCCTCTCTAAAGAGCACGTCACCTTTGCGCAAGATTGCGCACGTGCGCGCCTGATCAAATGTTGGTTATCAGGGTCTCGTCTGACGGGAAGTTAGGAGGAGTGGCTCCGTCCACGGTCAGGCTTGCCGTGACGGAAACGCTTGTGCAGGAAATCGCGTAGTCTGCTCCGGGCGTTCATGGTCCACCAAACATTCTAAAGCATTTTTGGCCTTGACGTGATGCGCCAAGTTCGTGGGTATCGTGCCCGGTCCCGCAGAGCCTGCCCTGAGCTTGTCGAAGGGGACGCCTGAAAGTCAGACCTGTCCAATTTGATGGTGGGAGCCCCCGCATTTATGCGGGGGAAGGAGCGCTTTAGCGCTCCGTGAAAGAATCTCGACTCTGATCACGCGCTTTAGCGCTGGCAATGCCAAAGCCGCATTAGTCCCTGTCTGAGAGACCGCAGAAGAGAACCCATCGGCTCCCTACGCCCGGAGGGCCGGCCCCCTAAACGTGCCTGCCCCGCCTGCCCCGGCCTGCCGTGGGAGCCCAGCCCGGATATAGGGCTGGGCATCGATGGACTAACATCCTGGGTTGCTCCCAGCCGTTCCTCCGCGACCGGATAGGGATGACAACCTGCTCAAAAAGCTGAAGCAGAAGGTAGCCTGTCAGGAGCTAACGCTTAACCCCAGCAGCACCACATTCAGGGCAATAATAATCGCGACCGTCAACCAGCCGAGGAAGGCAATCGTCCTCCCGTTGGTGAATTGCCGCATCACATCCTGCCGGCTGCAGAGGATCAGCAAAGGAATCAAAGCGAACGGCAAGGTAAAGCTGAGCACCACCTGCGAGAGAACCAGGATGCGGATTGGGTCCAGGCCCAGTCCGATCACGACCATTGCGGGTAACAGCGTTATCAACCGGCGCAGAAAGATGCTGAAGCGAACATTCAGGAAGCCTTCCAGAATCATCTGCCCAGCCAGGGTTCCCACGGTGGAGGAAGATAAACCGGAACACAGAAGCGCGACCGCGAAAATCGTCGCCGAGGCGGGACCCAACAGGGGGCCCAGCGTGCGATGGGCTTCTTCAATCGACATGTCGCTTCGTCCGGTCCCGGCAAATGCCGCCGCCGCCACGATGATCATGGCGGAGTTCACCAGCCACGCCCCGTTCATCGCTGCAAAAACGTCCAGCGCCTCCAGCCGTAAGTGCCGCAGCCGCGACAAGTAGCGGACCTCGGGCGTATGTTCGCTCCGTTCTTCTCGAACCAGCCGCGGCTGCACCAGGCCGGAATGCAGGTAAACCACATGCGGCATCACCGTGGCGCCCAGCATACCCACCGCGATGTAGATACTCTTCCGGTCCATCATCGGTACCACGGTGTGGTAGGCGATCTGCCGCCAATCGGGGTGGACCAGGAAGATCTCGATCAGGTAACACACCCCGATCAGCAGGACAAAGACCATGATGCCGATTTCCAGGCTCCGGAAACCTCGCAACTCGAGCGCCAGGATGGCAAAAACGCAGATCGCCGAGACGATCGCAGCGAGAAACATCACCGTGGTCCGGCTCAGGCCCAGATGAAGAAAATAGCCGCCGAAAAGCAGGTAGAAGCCCAGCGCCGCACCCAAAAATTCCGCGAGATCGGTGGCCAGAGCCGACAGCTCAGCCGCTACCCAGAGGCCGATTGCTGTACGCCGCGAGAAATGCTCGCGGCAATTCTGTGGGAGTGTCCGTCCGGTTGCGATACCCAGCTTGGCGGATAGGTACTGGATAAGGATGGCCATCAGGTTCGACCACAGCAATACCCAGAGCAGCTTGTAACCGAAACTCGTTCCACCGGCGAAGTTGGTGGCAAAATTCCCCGGGTCGATATAGGCGATGCTGGCCACAAAGGCGGGGCCAAACCACGACAAGACCCGGACACCATTTCTTTTTTCGAGCTGGGTAGCGGGAGGCGATGAGGATGCCGGCAGCGGGGATGGGGAGACAGGAGACATAGGGCAATCCTCGTTTTCAGCTGCCGCGGG